>Ga0190309_1000002_pt1 | contig 123901 bp, 116 predicted proteins | sample 48700767_MG_FD_161656 | JGI IMG/M metagenome (GOLD analysis project Ga0190309, IMG submission 161656) | Hydrothermal vent sediment bacterial communities from Southern Trench, Guaymas Basin, Mexico - 4870-07-6-7_MG | ecosystem: Environmental > Aquatic > Marine > Hydrothermal vents > Sediment ... | reverse complement strand
ATATTAAACTCCCTCAACTTTTCTCTTAACTCTAATGGAATTTTAGCGGATACTGTTACGTATTTCCCCATAATCTTACCAATAGTAGTATATAAATGTAGTATATAAATATTATTATAGTAATAGTTATCTATAATTCTTTATACTTTATTATAAAATTGTCTAAATTCTCGGATTTTATGTATGATTTGTGTGAGAAAATATATTATTATGTTTAATCGTTAATTTAGTTAATATTGTGGTAAGGTGAATTGATGCTATACAGACATTTTGCATATAGGGCTGCAGAGGAAGTTATAAAAAAGTTTCCGAATAAAGATGTCTATATTGTTGAGGCTGGAGCTACTCCGAGTGGAAAAATACATTTAGGGAATTTTAATGATGTAATCATTTCAGACGCTGTTTTAAAGGCTTTAAAAGATCTTGGATATAGTTCAGATGGTTTTCTAGTAATAGATAGTAGAGATCCCTTTAGACAACCACCTATATTTGCGCCTAAAGAATTTATAAGGGAATCTGAAAGCTATGTTGGTAGACCATTTATAGAGATACCCGATCCATGGGGTTGTCATGAAAACTATGCTGAACATTTTGTAGACCCTGTTCAGAAGAATATGGAGAAATATGGTGTAGAGATAGGTATAAAATGGGCTCAAGAAATTCATAGTAACATTGTTTTCATAAAACTTCTATTAAGACTTATTGATAATAGAGATAAAGTTATAGAGATATATAATGATGTTAGAAGGAGAGCTGGTCATACCAATCTCTATCCGAGGAATTGGATACCGTTTAGACCGCAATGCAGTAAATGTGGTAGGATAGATGAATCTGTGGAGATAATCGGATTAGTTGATAAATATAGGGTAAAATATAGATGTAAAAGCTGTGGAAATATGGATATAGCTAATATAGAGAGAATGGAGGGGAAACCTCCATGGAGAATTGACTGGCCTTTAAGATGGGTTGCATTAAACATAGCATTTGAACCCCTTGGAAAGGATCATATGGCTAGTGGGAGTGGATATGAAATGGGATGTAATTTGCTTAGAAAATTTTTTGAGAGAGAGCCACCAGTACCAGTTTTCTATGACTTTGTATATTGGGTTGAAAGAGGGGATGAAAAAAGAGTTTTAAAATTCAGTAAGAGGAGAGGCATAGGTTTAGGTGTAGACGAATGGTTGAAATATGCTCCCCCAGAAGTACTTAGATTTTATATATTGAGAAGAGATGTTTCAGATATATATAGTGAGGCTTTAAGCCACTGGGATTTCGATATAACTCAGATACCTCAATATGTTCAGAGCTTTGATAAATTTGAAGAAACATATTTTAATATAGTTGAAAAAGCTATAGATCAGGTAAAAAATCAAGTTATAGTGGATACGTATCTTCTCTCAGTTGTAAGGAAGCCTAAGAAAAGGATTAGAAGAATATCTTATTGGCAGCTTGCGAGAATCGCTGTTTGGATGATTGATATAGATGACGGAATGAGAATGCTTAGAAGACAGGGCAAATTAAAAGATTTATCCGAGGAAGAGTTAATAGATGTGAGAAATAGATTAAATATGGCTTTAAACTGGATAAAGATTGTTGGATTAAAAGCTGTGCTGCCATCGATAGATAAATTAAAGGAAATATTTAAGCAAATTAGCGGAGAGGAGAAGCTTATATTTAAGACGTTTTTGGAAGCAGTGGTTTCAGGTAAATTGTCTGAGAATAATGTGCAAGAATATATGCTCAAATTTGCTGAAACAATGGGATATAAGACTAGAAAGGAGCGATTAAAAATCTATCAAACTATATATAAAATTCTTCTAGGTGAGGAAAGCGGTCCCCCGTTGAGAAGAATGCTTTCAAAAAGGGAATTTAGAAAATATCTAGAAGCAATATATACTAAACTTACAGGTAGCTTTTAATTAATATTTAGATTTCTATGTTTTCCTAGCTAAATATCAAGATATTTTATCCCATCATTCTTTATGAGGAAATCTAAAATATGTATATATTATCTATATTTTTCATAATATTTTTGACAAGTTTTGTAGATAGAATATTTAATGTTAAGGATGATATAAATAATCCTATAGGTGTATAGAATATATTTATGGATGCGAAATAAAATCCTATTGCAAAGTTTAATATTATACTTACTACTAGATGTATCATTGTTTTTCCTATTTTTCCCATGCTTAATAATAGATTGTCATTTATTATGTATATTCCAAGAAATATATATGCTATGGATACTGTCATGTGTGTAAATAGCGGAAAATAGGTGTTTATAGGATATTCTGTTAAAAAAATGTTGTATAAAACATATACAATCAATGGAATAGATAGAAGTATAGGATAGTTGAATGGTTTTTTAAGTGATACTAGTAATAAAAATAATATTATTACTAAGACCATCACTATTTTTATCTCAAATATTTTAAAGAAAAGGTACTGGAAAATTATTGCAGATATAAGTGTAGATAGAAGTGCAGTCATCATGGTATTATTATAGGCTTTTCTCAAAACTTCTCGAGCTTTCTTATAGGAATTAGAACTATAATTTTTTATTCTTGTATATAAAGATACCTCTGTAAAAATATAATCTATCTGGCTGGCATAATACTTATTTGATATTAATATTGGAATAATAGTGATTATAGCCCATTCACATCCAATCTCATATGAATGATTGTATGTTAATGGAAAGGGTGGTGTAAACCACCATACAATTAGTCTATCAAGAGATATATAGAGAAAATATAGGGTGTAGGAGAAAATATAGGGCAAAATTTCATAAAAAATTATGGTTAGAGATGGATGTAATCCTTCTACCGATATAGGTATGTCAAGGGTCTCCCATATTATATTTAAAATCCTTTTAGTCCTATATATACCTACTAAAATGATAACCATTGTATTTAATAATATTGAAAGAAGAGGGACGTATAGATAAGGGTCTTCCCTATAATATAGTAGAAAGATTATAGAAATCATTAAGAGAAGAAATGATATAATATTAGTATATGATATAGTCCTCTCCTTAAACCATTCAACATATCCAGAGAGAGGTGAAGAGAAAATCCAGTATGCTGAAAATAGTATGAAGATGGATGATGTATGACTGGCAAGCTCTATGGGATAGCCTATAAAAACAAATACGAATTCAAATGCAAAGAAAAGTAGGGTAAGTATATACATAAAGATGAAACATAATCGAATATATATCTTTAGTGCCAGGTAACTATTTCCTTGAATCACATAATATGTAGATTTTCTAGCCACTGTATTATGAATACTTCCTCCGATTATAAGACTGAGGATCATGCCTAAGGCAAATGATGTATAATATTTTTCCTCAAATCCCAGTCCAAATATATTTGCAAAAAACACTATTAAACTTATAGCTAGAGCCATCCAGGGCATACCATAAGCCAGTCCATGAAATACAGCTTCTCTTGGTTTCAATGGACCAATTATCTCGCTCTTTGTTCTTACACCCATTTTTATACGGAACAGACTTACACGTTTTAAAACGTCTTCAGCCAGTTTAAAGAAATCTATATAGCCCATTCTCTTAGCCTCTTCTCTAGATAATCCAAGGGTTTCAAGTAGGACGGCTACATCATATAAGTCCATTACATATGGATCTATGTCATAAATTATTTTAGCTAAAAGACCTACCTCGTCCAAGAGAAGCCCCCAATATTTTTATTTCATCTCCAAATGCAACTTGTCTATAAATTGTTTCATATTGTTGAATCATTTTTTCTATAGAGAAGAATTTTTCAGCTCTTTCCCTCCCTCTTCTCCTCAATTCTCTTGCAAGAGATTCATCTATTAGTATCTTTTCAATTGCTTTAGCGAGAGCTCCAGGAGCTCTTGGAGGTACAACTATACCTGCATCTCCTATAATATCTCTTACACCACCTACATCTGTTGCAACAACGGGTTTCCCGCATGCCATAGCTTCCATTGCAACGAAGGGTGTGCCCTCAGAGATACTTGGTAAAACAATCACCCGTGCTTTCTTATAAGCTTCCTGAGGTTTATCGGTATATCCTTTGAAGAAGAAATTTTTCTCCAATCTATACTCCTTTATCTTTTCAATACAATATAGATATAATTCATAATCCTCTATTGGACCGTAAACCTCAACCACTATATTTTTATATTTTCTATGTAAAATTCTTGTAGCCTCTATGAGGTTTAACGGATCCTTTAAATATGTGACTCTAATTAATGAGACAATTTTCCATTTTTCACCTTTTCCCTGTGGTGTAAACTTATTTATATCAATTCCATTATATACTACCTCTATTTTCTCAGGGTTTGCCCCTAACCTTATCTCCCACTCTCTATTAAACTTATTCACGGGTAGAATTTTATCTGCATATGTATAGTTTAAAGCTACAATACTTTCATAGATCTTCTTCCAGAAAAATCTTTGAAGTGGATTTTCCATTCTTAGAGAAAGTTCTAGAACTCTTTCTCTAAAATATACTCCATGTTCAGTAAGTATATAAGGTGTATGTTCATATACTTTTTTAATTACACCAATTAGTCCCGAAAAACTTGCTATTGCTGAATGAATCAAATCATATTTAGGCAATTTAACACAAAATATTCTGAATAAAGCCCTAATATTTTCATATATATCCACTATATCTTTTACATTCATTTCAGAGAAGGGAAAATTTTCTTTAAAAAATTTTTTAATCAGACTCCATGTTTTATCAATCCAAAATCTATTATAGTCATATTTTTTAAATAATTCACTTATCTCCATAAGATATTCAATAAACTGATCGCTATCTCTTCTTAATCCTAAAAGATATTCCAGTATATATGAAAGATGTTTCATAAATTTATTATACTTTTCTTGAGGAATTTTTTGGCCGAAAAATATTTTTAATAAACTCTTATTCCTATAATATTCATCCAGTCTTTCACATCCCCATAGGGGTATAGTATAAATATTTTTTACACTTCTACTTAAAGTATATTTTAAATTTGTAAATGGGTTTGAAATTACAGCCAATATATCAAAGTCTACATTTACCATATATTTTGTAAGATAGTTTGCCCATGTAGATACTCCGCCATAATAATATGGATACGAGCCAGAGAATATGAGTAGAACCTTCACTTCTCCTCCTCAATTTCCCTTGATTTTCTCAGTAATTCTTCTGCCAATTTATATCTTCCTGCATGCATTGCATAAAGTGCTGCAGTTCTATAAATTTTTATAGCCTGATTTTTATTGAGCTTATTTTTTTCTACAGCTTCCATTAAACTTTTTGTCGCATTTAAATATAATTCTTTAGCCTTAGAAATATTTCCCATCCTTTTCGCACAATTTCCGGCTCTAAAATAGCCGATCGCTGAGAGCATACGATCGCCCTCATCCTTTCCTCTTTTTGCACTTGATAAATATTTGTTAAACGCGTCTTCATAATCGCCATTTTCTTCAGACTTATATGCTGAGAGGAGTTCACTCCTAGTTCCTATCGCTCTATAAATCCTTTTTCCACGCATAAATTTCCTTTTATTAGATATTCTTTCTCCTCCCATAACATAACCTATAATAGATTGTCAATATTATTTAGTTGAATAAATATATTTATAAATTTTATGTAAAATTTATAAAATTAGCTTTTATTACGTCCCAATAAGAGTTTACTGAAATCTTTTTACTAATATTATTCTTATAATTTATATAATAAGCAAGTTATTTTTGTATATATTTATATTTTTAAAATAAGAAAATTTAAGTTTAAAAAGAAATATTTATATATTTATATTAAGCTCAATAACCTATGTCACCGAGATATCTCGTCATATTTTTAGCAATAATGTTATTTATTGCCTATTATATCGGCGTCTGCCCCCTCTATATGCTTTTCTTCCTCATTTCTGTAGCAGCTATAACAATTATTATAGATATTATAACTGAGAAGAAAGTTTTCTAATCTAAAATTTCTAGTGAAATTAATATTAATCAAGTTTATGAACTAGAGTTTTAATGTATACTTTACAATAAATGATATATATTTTAATTTTATCTATTAGATTGTATTTCGAGTTCTCTGGGTAAGTGGAATATGTCGCTGAAGATAATATTTTATATGACCATTTTCTCCATGCTTTTTTCAAATATTTTTTATTTGTCTCTAAATGAAAGTAATGATTCTAATTATGTAGAATTCATGTCAGTAGATTTTAGCAATGAAATAGAGGTTTTAAAACATATAGATAATAGAAGTGAATGTTACGATTCAGGTACAAGAGGAAATTCTAAGGGATATGTCGATATTAAGAATAAATATTTTGTATTTATAGGAGATAATGAGGAAAATAGAATGCAGGTAGAGAGAGATGAGCCTATAATAGTTATTAAAAATTATGGTGAAGAAAATAATCCTTTAAATTATGCTATAATGCCATACAATTATAGCGTCGAAGTAAAGTTTTTGCTTCCACAAAATCCCGGATACGGAAATTTCTATATATTTCCAAGATTTAAGACTGTAGCAGATAAATATGAGGTTGTTGTAGACTCATTATATGATACTCTGGTATTTAATAAGGTAGTAAATAATACTTGGAGTAATATAAAGATCGTACCTTTAAATTTTCATATATCTACGGATAGATGGTATAACTTCTACGTTGAGGTTAGATGGGAATATAACTATGAGAAAAATGAATATATGAACCATATAATTGCAACAATTACCGATCCCCAAAATATGAGTAATAGTGTTAAAGATGAAATATGGGATGATGATCTCCTTCCAGTAAACTGCAATGGCTTAGCATTTCTAGGATTCCATGCATTTGAAAAGTTTAAGGTATATATGGATGATATCGTTATTAAAGCGAACATGGAGAAGATATATGAAGAACCGGATGAATATATAGTTCCAAATGATTTAGATATAAAATCCCTATATGTCTACAATGATACCAAGAATGTATTTATTTTACTTGAATTGTATTCACAAATCAATATTTGTTCTATTGGTGATAAATACTGGATCCTACAATTTGACGTAGATAAGGATAGTAGAAATCTGAAATTAAGTTTTGATAGCGAATATACATGTGAAACAATACTAAGCTGTAATGGAACTATGTTTTCATATCTATATTCCTTGTATGGAGAAAAAATATATTCTATTCATATTTTAGGTGGTGGAATAAGCTATAACTATTTTGTAATTCGAATACCAAAGAAAAAATTATTCAAAGTAAATTCAATATATATTTATGCTTCCACATTTTTAGATAAAACTGAGCTTGACATTTTTCCAGGTAGTCCTTCAGAAAATGTTTCAGGAGGTTATCTTATATATTATTTAAAGAAAAATATATTAACATGGAAGATAAGTAAAAATGATCCTAGGGATAATATCGAACAATCATATCTAGACATTTTGAACATTAAGGGAGAGTATAGGAAAGAAAATATATACTTCTCTATCTCTGTTGCAGGTAACATACCTTGGTTTGGAGGAGTTTCGGCAGGTATATATCATTTATACTTAGATGTAGATGACGATAATACTACTGGATATAGGATTGAAGATATCGGAGCAGACTATATGATTGAATATATTATAGGCCATATACCTGTATTGTGGAGATATAGTGGAAATGGTAGTAACTGGAGATGGGAGTTTGCTTATAAGGAGGAGTATATGTTTAATCCTGGAGGAGGAAGAAATATAGTTATAATTATACCAGTTAAGCATATAAGAAATAGGGGTCAGCAAATAACTGTTTTAGGACAAACAGTTTATAGTAAAAAGCTGCTGGATAGTACGCATGAGGTGAGGCTATCCATTCCACATCCATCCACAAATATATTTTATAGTAATATTATTTATATTATAATTATAGTACTCCTTATCTTCGGAATCTATTATATTTATCGTAAAATATTCTCATGGGGGTTTCTAATAATACTTATATGTCTATTAATAAATAATGAATGATGTGGTGATCCCGTGAAGACAATTTTTAATAATCCCTTTGAGTTTTCTGGTAGATGGTTCAGGGGTAATTTGCATACACATACAACGAATTCTGATGGAAAACTTTCTCCTAAGCAAATAATATATCTATATAGGTCTAATGGATATGACTTTATAGCTATAACGGATCATTGGATATTCTATAGAGGAGAGAATGCAGATTTAAATAATTTTTTAGTAATTCCTGGTGAGGAAATAAATTTAGGCAAAATGTATTTAGGTGCATCTATACATATAGTTGCATTAAATATATTTAGAGAGATTAGTGATAAGACTCTTACACCGCAGCAGGTTATAGATGAAATAAACAGTCAAAATGGATTGGCGATAATAGCGCATCCATATTGGTCGTCACTTACATTGGAAGACCTATTGCGTCTTAAAAACTATATTGGTATTGAAGTATATAATACAACATGCGATGTGATTAATGATAAAGGTTATTCATATATACATTGGGATTTACTTTTAGATGCTGGCAGATATGTATATGGATTTGCTGTAGACGATTCTCACTGGAGTTTTTCACCGATAAATGAACCAGATGTATTAAAGGGGTGGATAATGGTTAAAGCTAGTGGGCTTGAGTTAAACAGTATAATTAATTCAATTAAAAATGGATTATTTTATTCTACATGTGGTCCCGAGATAAAGAACGTTGAAATAGAATCGAATAAAATCTATGTTGAAACATCACCTGTAAAATATATAAGCTTTATGGGATCTAAAAATAGGTCTAGGAGAATAATGTCTTTAAGAGGAGAGGAGATAACATCTGCAGAATATAGTATAAGGGGGAGTGAGAAATATATAAGAATCCAATGTATTGATTCGAATGGAAAAATGGCGTGGACAAATCCAATCATAATTCAAGGTGAATAGTATGGATATTATGGAGAAAATAAAAAGCGTCGATAAAAATAATATGTATCGATTAATAGTAAGTATTCCTAGAGAGTTAGAGAAATCCTTTAAAAAATATTCTAGACTTTCTCTTCCGAGGGAGATAGTTATATCTGGAGTTAGGAGAAGTATAGAGAATATAGATAAGGTTGTTTTAATAGGGATGGGAGGCTCAGCAATTGGAAGCGATATAATATATTACTATCTATATGATTCGCTTAGACTTTCAGTGACAATTGTCAGAGACTTTATGATACCAGGTTTTATAGATGAAAATACTTTACTTATAAGTGTAAGTTATTCTGGCGAGACAAACGAAACGTTATATGCATCAATAGAATGCATTAAAAGGGGGGTATATCCAATATTCATAACCTCCAACGGAACTTTAGAAAAGCTTGCAAGAAAGATTAATGCACCAATATATCTTTTACCCAAGGGTAGGCCTCCAAGAACATCTATAGCATATATGATTTCAGCGCTATTAGACATCTTTAATAAGATAGATATAGCTAGATTTGATGAAGAAGAGCTGATGGATGCAGTAAAATATTTGGAAAATCTTGTTGAAAAACATACCATATTTAATGAAGAAAATGTTCCACTGAATATTGCTAAACAACTTAGGGAGAAGATTCCCTTAATATATGCATATAAACCATATACTCCATTGGGATTCCGATTTAAAACACAGTTGAATGAAAATGCAAAACATCATGCCTTTTTCGCCGAACTGCCTGAGGCAAATCATAATGAAATAATGGGATGGGAGAATGAATTGAAGGGAAAATATATACCAGTGCTTATTAGAGGGAGCAAAGAGTCAAGCTATATAAGGGCAGTTATAGATTTTTGGAAGGAAATATTTAGAGATATAGGTTTAGATTATATTCAGATTATAGGTGAAGGTCCAAATCTTCTTGCAGAACTTCTATCAATATTAATAATATGTGATTTAACATCATTCCTACTGGCTATAATCAAGGGAGTTAATCCAACCCCAGTATCAACGATATCTAGATTAAAAAAATATGTTGAGGCGGAGACGAGATTAAAGGAGAAGATAGATAGACTAATAGATAATCTTTAATCTATGTTTTTCTACATAATACATATATGTAGCCATCATAGAGATCGATTTCCTTTATCGTGAAACCATTTTTATCGAGTATTTTACATAGAGTCCATTTATCTATATGTACATGATAATGTGGTATAGGAATATTTTCTATTGAAATCCCATATAGATATTCTCCCCCTATGAGAGGTTTTCTTCTTATAAATTTCCAATAAAGAAATAATTTTAAATCTCATAGGAATCCCCTCAAAGTATCTACTAGATTTGGATACATCCATGTCTCTACACTCATATATAGTATTCTCTCAGGTTTTAAGACATTATATATGGAGGATAAAAACAGTTTTAAAGTGTTCCGAAAGTTTTAAAGTATATATACCATCTCCACATGCAAGATCCAGAATAATAGATTCCCTATCCAAGATAGATATAAATTTATGAAAATATCTTTTCTCAACGCTATTTTCAAATTCTCCTATAATTTCTTCTTCATATTTTTTACTGATCTCATATGGTAAAAGAATGTTTTGGAAAATACTAGATAGGAAATTTTCTCCGTTTTTTCATTTAACTAAGCCTCAATCAAATTTCATATTTTATTCGATCTACTTCTATGTACTCGATATTTTAGTATTTTGTATTTTAAACCTTTCTTCATTAGTTTTCAATTTTTTAAAGAACTCTTTTTCTATATCCATAGCTAAGACTTGATCTCTTACTTTTATAATATATATGAAAATATCGATCAATTCTTCTCTCGGTTTTTTAATTTTCTTCTCAGGAAGTTTTTCAGGGTTCCATGTTCTCTAAGAATCTTCTTCACAACACCTGCAAATTCACCAACTTCCTCAGCCAAAGCAATTACACTATATTGTAGATATTTAATCTTCTCTTCATCTGTTGAACTATATTTTCATCTAAGAGATAAGTTATATTATTATATTCTTCTGATATATTATCTATAGAAAAGTTTATATATGATTTCTGGTTAATAATTAATGATTTAAAGTTAAATTTTTTTGTTTTTAAAGCAAAGATGATATATATGGGGGAGGAAGTTAAGGGGGAGAAGGGTAAAGAAGAATTTGAGGTAATTGTTGAATGGGTTATTAGAAAGTTAAAACTTCCAGAATTTACTGGAGAAAATGTTGAGGAAAGAATTAAGAGATGGGCCCTTTATTCACTTGGATTAGATGAAAAGACACAAGATATATATCTTTATCTTGAAAAGGTTGGAAGCAGTACTACCACTGAGATAGCCAAGGAGTTTAATATTAGCCCTACAACTGCTAGAAGTAAGCTTGACGACCTACATGCATTAGGTTTAGTGGATTATATTGGTAGAGAGTATCACTTAACCCATACAACTCTTAGTAGATCTATAAATCTTGTATTAATTCCTAGAATTACAGATACATTGAGATATATAGCTAAGATAGCGGCATCTATTGAAAGGGAAGGCGGAGTACCAACATATGTTGAGAGACATGGAAGAAATATTGAAAAAATTGTTTATTTTGCCCCTTTAGTTATTACTGGTAGGATGGTTGAGGAATGGTATAGGCGTGGTAAAAAAATACGTCTAATTAGTATGGGGCCAATAAGATTCGAGAAAGATATTGATCCAGAGATAGCTGAAAGTGTTTTTGAAAGCATAGTTTCTTTCGGTCCTGTAAAAATTGATGAGAAGCTTTATACAACTATATCTCATACATTTACAAAAATACTTGCTCCAATAGAATTTTATTAGGTGAAATATGTGATTGATGAAAAGATTTTAGCTGAATGGAAAATTAGGAGGATAGCTTTACATAGTAGGGATAATGCTGAAGAAGTGTTAAGATGGGCTTTATCATCGATAGGTATTGATGAAGAGCTGCAAGACATATACTTATTTTTAAGAGGTAAGGAAATATCCACTTTAAATGATATTAGAGAAAGATTTAATTATAGTGAGGATGAATTAATTGAAAAGCTTGATATACTTTATACTAATGGTTTAATTGAGAAAATTGGAAGAGGATATAGTGTTAAGGAGGATCTTAGTCAGGCCATTAGAGATAAATTTATACCTAGAATCCAATCTACGTTAGAGAACGTTTTAAATATACTTTCAGGTACTAGTAGAGAGGAAAAACCGATCTCTCTACATCTTCTAAAGATACCGTTTAGAGAAGATTTACATAAACTTATTAGAGAATTTGATAGAATAAAGAATAGGCTAGATCAATTTAAAATATATTTAGATGGATTGAAGAGAAAGGGTTATGATAGGGATATTCTAGATGATTTAAGTGACAGATTAGATGAATTATATGACGAGTTAGATGAGTTAAGAGATAGGGCAGACGAGATAAAAGATAATATAGAAGATATTAGAGATAATTTCTTTAATCTAAGAAATTCGTTCAAAGAATTTACGAATAATTTCAAGGAACTTATAGAAGAAATAAGTAGGTTTAAATAATTTTTATTTATTTATAAATCTTGGTAGAATTGTTTCGAAGAAATATCTAAATCCAAGTATTGCTGAGCTTAACTCAACTTTAAAGTCATTTGGATTAAATGCTTCGATAGCTGTTTCTGCATGGGATACAAGTACACCTTCCTCAGTTAATCCATAATTTACCTCCTTTAAATAGAATGTTTCTTTCAATATCGTCTCATAAAAATCTTTTAAGTTAACTTTATCCTCTAACTCACTTATCTTTATTAACGGAATCGATGTAACTATCCACTTTTTACCAATTATTATAAATGCGTATAGATATTTGCCAGCTATCTTAAATTTTAATAGAAAACGAGAAGTTTTTTCATCCCATTCATATTCAAGTTTCATATCCTTTAAAAGCTTTTCAATATCATCTTTTACAGACATATTACCCACCTATACATTGATATATAATTATCTATATAAATGTTGTCAATACACTAGTATCTTAGAAAAAGAATTGATTATTACATGAGCTACCCATGACTTTAGTCATGGGCTTCCAGCGTTTAGGGATGGTTTTACATCTATCCCTACATTTGCTGGTTCAAGGTCTCCTTGCGAAGCTTAGTTAAGGTTTACGCCATTCACCCTACAGCTAAAGCACGTGGATTTCTGGCTATAGCCTTGATAAGATTATTTTATGGTAGCTTAATATCCCGAAAATATTCATTACCACGTCTAGTTCTTATTCTCACTTGTATAGTTAATCCGGATTTAAAGCTCTCCCTGACTAATTTAAACCGTATAATAACTTTTTGACCTATATCTAAAGAATATCCAGTTTTATAATTAAAAGATGATCCATTGAAAGTCAGATCCTTCACCCTATCTCCATATTTTTCCAAAGGCATATTATTTATAAATATATTATCGATAACAGCTAGTCTACTACCAGTATTTATAACATGTAGTTCTATAATCCAGGAATCCTTGGTAGGATTTATTGTAGATGAAGATATTCTAAGTTCTTCAAACATGCTATAATTTTCTATTAATCCCCAAAGCCATATAGCAACCAAAATAGAGAGAGCTATAGCCAATGAAATAATTATTAATATGCTTATGCTATATCCCTTTAAATTTAACATTATCTATATTTTATTAAAAATATTTTATTAAACTTTCTCTTAAAATTGTAAAGAGAAAGCTCTAGAGAAGAGAGTGTAAAATAATTTCATCTTTTAAAGATTTTAGTTTTACTACTTTAATTTTTCTAAAATTATTGCAGGACATATTTTTATGATTCCAGGCATTTTTTCAAGTTTCTTTATAAACATACTGAGTTCATCGGAATTCTTAAACCAGCTTTCAATTAAAATCATATGGTCTCCACTAGAAGAGTAAAGACTTATAACTTCATCCATCTCCTTTAATTTATCTATTATAGAGAATAAATGTTCCGGCAAAGTATCTATTCCTATAAGTGTAACTATATTATATCCAATCTTTTTAGGATCTATTTCAATAGTATACCTTTTTATAATACCCGTTTCCTCTAGCTTTTTAATTCTCTTTCTTACAGCGGTTTCGCTAACACCTAGAATCTTGGCTATTCTTATATAGGGTGTTCTAGAGTTTTCTTTAAGAATTTTTAATAGTTTAAAGTTCGAAATTCGAACCATAAAATTTATTAATTCAAACATGTATATAAATTTATTGAAACCTAGGTGGTTATATGAAAGAGGTTAAAAAGGAAATAGAGATAATAGAAGAGAGATATAAGTTTCCGTTAATTGGTGAAAAGTTTCCTTCTCTTGAAGTAAATACAACTAAGGGTAAGATAAGGATTCCGGACGATTATAAGGGTAAGTGGCTTGTATTATTTTCTCATCCAGCTGACTTTACACCAGTATGTACAACCGAGTTTATAGCCTTTCAGAAAAGATATGAGAAATTTAGGGAGCTTAACTGCGAACTAATTGGGCTTAGCATCGACCAAGTTTTCAGCCATATTAAATGGATCGAATGGATTAAAGAAAAATTGAATGTGGAAATAGAATTTCCAATAATTGCCGATGATACCGGACGTGTTGCATCTAGACTTGGAATGGTACACCCTAAGAAGGGAACAAATACTGTTAGAGCTGTATTTATAATTGATCCAAAAGGTGTAGTAAGAGCTATACTCTATTATCCACAGGAGCTTGGAAGAAATATGGATGAGATTTTAAGAATAGTTAAAGCTCTACAGATTTCAGATAAGGAAGGTGTAGCCATGCCTGCAAACTGGCCTGAAAATGAATTAATTAAGGATAAAGTAATTATTCCACCTGCATCTGATGTAAAAACTGCTAAGGAAAGATTAGAGAAGGCTAAAGCTGGAGAAATCGAGTGTTATGATTGGTGGTTATGTTATAAAAAACTATGATTTTTCTCGATAATATTATTTAATATAAGCCTAATATTATACATGTGATATGTATGTTATCTAAAATACCTATTTTAATTGATAAAGTTAAGAGTGAAGATATAGATAAGGAAATATTGAGAATTGGGATGATAGCTGAACTAGATGCTGTGAGTCTATATGAACAACTAGCTTCTATGACGGAGAATAATGATATCAAAAAGGTGCTTTTAGATATAGCTAAAGAGGAGAAAACACATTTAGGGGAATTTCTAGCACTCTTATTAAAGATTGATGAAGAGCAGAAGGATGAATTAGAGAAGGGTAAGGAGGAGGTTGAGGAGATTACAGGGGAATAATGTAATCAAATAGCTGAACTGGATGCAAATGTAAAAATATTGGGTTATTTATTTGTAAAGGATATGTTTAGAAGTTTTTATGGAATCAATCCTAATTTCCATGCTGTAAGAGATGGAGAGGAAATCTTAATAGGTAATATAAAACTGAGATTTATACATACTCCTTTTTCCATCGGTATGAGACGATGATGACATTGGGAATGAATAGAGTTTCAAGGGCAACCTGATGAAAATGTTTTGAGAAAATAAGAAAAAGTATCGATAAAATGGTGGGATGAGTCTTGTATAAGGAGCGAATTATGGAGATGGCTTTAATAGCATTAGAAGACGAACTTTTTTCAAAAGAAATATACTATGCTTTATCAAAATTTTATAGGGGGGAACTTAAAAAAAGGCTTTTAAAATTAAGTAGAATGGAGAGGGATCATGCAAATTTTTTTACAAAATTTTTAGAGAAAAGAGGTATTCAACTATCTATAAAGACTAATAGATTTAAAATATCAATATATACTTTCCTGCTTAGAATACTTGGTATTGGACTCACCTTAAGAATACTTGAAATGGGAGAGCGTGGAGCAATAAAACTTTATTCAAAAATGCTGGAGGACTCGGATTTAAGCGACGATGAAAAAATTATGTTAAAGAAAATTCTTGAAGACGAATTACTTCATGAAGAAGAGTTAGTTAAAGAGGAATCTAAGTTCGAGGAATTTCTAAATCATATAAAAGAAGCAGTACTTGGGATGAATGATGGTTTGGTAGAAATACTTTCAGTCACAACTGGTTTAGTAGGAGCATATGGCAGTCCATTTCATGTAGCGCTAGGAGGTTTTATTGTAGGTACTGCAGGAGCATTATCAATGGGTATAGGAGCCTATGCCAGTGCTAGAGCGCAAAGACAGGTGCATGAGGGGATTCTCCATAAAGTGAAGATTGCATCAAAATATGTAGCCAGCATATTTAGGGATAGAATATTTAGTTATATGAGGGAAAAGGGATATAGCAAATCTTTGTCAAAAAATATTGCAGAAGAATCTTTTAAAAATAAAAAACTTTTATCTAAAATCATTGCTGAAGAAGAATATGGGTTAAGAGAGGAAGCTTTAGAGAGTCCATTTAAATCGGGAATATATACTGGTTTATTCTATATGATTGGAGCATTTGTACCATTAATACCGTATTTTTTAGGTTTACCAATATTTATTTCACTAGTATTATCATTAATATTTGCTGTATTGGCATTATCGGTTACCGGATTTCTAATAGCTATTTCAGCAAACCTATCTATAAGGAGAAAAATAGTTGAGATGATATTTTTTGGACTTGGTTCTGCCGGAATAACATTTATTATTGGCAGAGTAGCGTCCATATTATTTGGATTAAATATTTCATAAAATAAATATACATTTATATATTATTTTCTGTAATATATTTTTGTTATACATGGTGGTAATATGAGTGTTATATGTATTAGGGTACCTAAAGAGCTTAAGGAGGAGATGAAGGAAATCGATATAAATTGGTCAGAATACATTAGGGATTTGATTAGAAAGAAGATTAGACAGATTAAGATGATGGAGGCTTCTAAAAAGATTGATGAAATTAGAGCTAAAACAGTTCAGGGAAAATTTAATGCAGCAAAATCTATTCGCGAAGACCGGGACTCTCTATGAAGATAGTTATTGATGCAAGCGTAGCTGTAAAATGGTTTAATATTGAAGAATATAGTGATGAAGCGGTAAAATTAAAGAATCTACATGTAGCAGGTATAGTTAAATTAATTGCTCCTCTTCATCTAATATATGAGGTTGGAAACAGTATATGGAAAAATAGGCAGATAAATAATATAGATGCATCTAATGCAGTATTATATCTATTAGAACTAGAAATATCTTTAATCCCGCCAGATAGAAAATCTATAAAAAGGATAATGGAGATAGCTAGAAATAAAAATATATCGTTCCATGATGCTTGCTATATTGAGTTGGCTAAAAAATATGGAATACCACTAATATCTGCAGATAAGAAGCTGATCGAAGCATCTAAAGACATTATAAAAATTTTTCATATAAAAGATTTGGAAAGCTTTCTACCAGTATAGTCTCAATAATCTGACCACTTTTCAACAGTATATTTATGAAAATGTTCATAGTAATATTCTATTGAAAAAGAAAGATTTATATAATACCTATCATAAAAATATTATAGGTATAAGTTTTAATTTATACCTATAAGTAAAAACTTAGGTGTCTTATGTGTGTCAAACAAAAAAGTTGGAAAGAAGGTTGAGATTAAAAATATTAATGAACTATATGAGGTGTTACAGGTGTTAGCAAATAAAACTAGACTTAGAATGCTGGGTTTAGTTGCCGAAAGACCTATGTATATAACCGAGCTCTCTAAAAGACTCCGTTTATCATATCCATTGACTCACTTACATATATCTGCATTAGAAAGAGTTGGACTAGTTATAGGCGAATATGAATTTATTTCCGGCGAAAAACCACATGTCAGAAAATACTATAGAGCTAATAAATTCGTTATAACTATTTCACCTGAAAAGATTAAGAAGCTTATGGGTGAGAAAAATGAGCGCGCATGAAATTTTTATGGCAATAATCGCTATTATAGGCGTTATAGGTTTAGGTATATTTGTACCATATTTCATTACAATGCAGATTACAGCTGGAGTTTTAAATGAAATTATCGGCTTAATAGCGATTATTGCTTCAGTCATAGTTGCAGGTGCTCTAGGATTTTTCGGAATGATATTTTTCATAGCTCTTAGTGAAAGTTCATATAAGTGGAGAAAGCCTAAAGAGCTTATAGAGAATAGAATTAATATTTATAGGGCTAGACAGAGAGCCATGCTTGAAGAGCTTGATGAAATTGCAGATATTTTAAAGGAGATTAGAGATGTATTGAAATCTGTAGGTGAATGAGATGGCTAAGAAAGATCTTAAATACAAGGATTTAAGTGATGATGAGGTTGAAGAACTTTTATCGAAGAGGCTTAAGGAGATTAAAGAATTGTTGAGAGAGATATTAGATTTATTGAAAGAAGCAGGGGGATATAAATGACTGCCGAGAAGTTCGATGAATATGAAAAGGCTTTAAAAAAGAAGAGTATTAAGGTATCTGGTGGAGCTAGGAGGATTACTATTGGAGGTAAACTTATACAAGTTTCTGGTTCATTTGAAATGACAGATGATGTTCTCTCAGTCTCTGGTTCGGCATCTGTAAAGGGCCCGATAGAGTTGAGAGGTGTAGATGTTTCCGGGAGCTTTGTATGTGAGGGAGACTTGACTACAGATTTCATAGATGTTTCCGGAAGCTGTAAGATTAACGGAAATGTTAAATGTAATGTATTAGATGTCTCAGGATCATGTAGTATTAGTGGAGATACTGAGTGTGGAAAAATCGATGTCTCTGGGTCGATGAAGGTTGGAGGAAAAGTTTTAGGTAAAAACATTGAGGCGAGCGGGTCATTTAGATCCGGTCCTGTAGAGTCTGAAGAGATAAGTTTAAGCGGAGCATATCATATTGATGGAGACTTAAAGGCAGATAATATTAAGCTTGAAACATACGGGGATTCGAAGATTAATGGAGATATTATCGGTAAAAGGATTAAGATTATCGGCGGAGAAGAAGTTATGATAAAAATATTTTTCATAAAGATTGTAAAGTTGAGACGCAGAGTGAAAAGGCTTTCTGTAAACCGTATTGTTGGAGAAGACATAGAGATGGAATATGTCACATGCAATGAAGTTAGAGGCGCTAGGGTAAATATTGGAGACGAATGTATTATTAATGGAAACATATATTATACAGAAAATGTATCTATAAGTCCATCGGCAAAAGTTTCCGGGAAGACTATTAAAGTCGAAAAGGTATAAAATATGGATGCCATTGTAGTTAAAAATTTAACCAAAATATTTGTAACTAAGGAGCGTAGAGGATTTTTAAAGAAGAGTGTCAAAAAGAGAATAGTTGCTGTAGACCATATATCATTTAATGTGAGGAGAGGAGAAGTATTTGGCCTGCTCGGACCTAATGGTGCTGGAAAAACAACTACAATTAAAATGCTTTCTACCCTATTGATTCCAGATGAGGGTGATGCATGGGTTAACGGATACCATGTTGTAAGAGAAGCCAATAAGGTTAGAGAGTCAATAGGTGTAAGTCTATATAGTGATAGAGGATTTTATTGGAAACTTACTGGCAGAGAGAATTTAAGATATTTCGCATATTTACAACATATTTTTCCAAGAGATGCTGAAAAGAGAATAAACTATTTATTAAAACTTATTGGACTTGAAAAAGATGCAGATAAGCTTGTAGAGGAATATAGTACTGGGATGAAATCCAAGCTGAACTTTGTTAGAGCATTGTTAAATGATCCACCTATACTTTTTCTAGATGAACCTACAATTGGTTTAGACCCAAATTCCTCTAGAAAGGTCAGGGAGGTTATTTTAGAGTTAAGTAGGGAGGGTAAAACGATATTTTTAACTACACATAATATGGAGGAGGCAGATTTTCTATGTGATAGAATAGCTATAATAAATAGGGGTAAGATAATTGCTATAGGGTCTCCTGGAGAACTTAAAAATATGGTTGAAAGGAAGGGTATAATTGAGATAGAGGCATATAATATTACTAAAGAGATCGTTGAAAAAATGAGAAACAATGATATTATAGGACATGTTTCCTATAATATTAATGATTCTATAAGCCTTAAAGGTAAGATTAGAATAGGTTTAAATGGTAATATGAGTGAATATCTTCCAGAAATTTTAAAAATACTTGTAAACTCTGGTTTAAAAATAGTGTACTTCAAACCCGTCGAACCAAGTCTAGAAGATGTATTTATAACTCTTACGGGGAAAGGGTTCTATGAGGAGGAAAAGTCAAATAAATAAAAGTCTATTAGTAATTAAAGCAGTATATGTTAAGGAGATGAAGATATGGCTTAGATATCCTTCATGGATATTTACATTTATAGCCCTCCCATACATGATTTCTGGACTCTTCTATGGTGTAGGATATTCTATTGCAGGCCCCAGTGCAACCAAAAACTTTGCATCAAATACTGGTATAGATGATCCATTTCTATACTATTTGCTTGGAAGCCTAGTATTTATGATGACTACACTTATATGTGAAGATATTGGTTCAAGCATTAGAATGGAACAGATGAGAGGTACATTTGAACTACACTATCTATCCCCATCAAATAAGGCTTTGATATGGAGCTCATATATACTTCCACATGGAACAATATCTCTACTAACGATGTTTATATCAGCACTGCCGCCACTAATATATAGATTTGGATTTCAAAGCATTATCTCATTAATTATTGGACTTTTAATACTCTTCATCGGTATAATACCGATATTTGGAATAGGATTAATAATGGCGGCTCTAACAGTAAAATATAAGGAACCGTGGGCTGTAATAAATGTTGTTCGCACAATCATTACGGTATGCTCCGGATTCTACTATCCGTTAACAATCCTACCATATTGGTTACAGCTTGTATCTCAATTCGTACCCACATCTCATATTACAATGTTGCTTAGAGAAGTGTTGCTTGCAAATAGGAGACTAATATTCTCAGACTACCGTTTCACCCTACTCTTATTTTTAAGCCTAATATACTTTGTTTTAGGATACGGATTTTTTGTAAGGTGGGAGAGAAATGCTAGGAGGAGTGGAGAATTATCTAAATATTAGGGAAAGATTGTTGGAACTATATGCAACTACATATAAGAGCATTAAAATCTACTTTAGATATCCAATGTGGATAGTATCAGATATTCTTACAACACCTCTCTGGATACTAGTATTGTTTATCCCTATACTTCTATTTCTACCACCTGGACAATGGTCTAATCCAACATATATTCAATACTTTTATTGGGGAATGGTTTTCTGGACAATAATATCTTCAGCCCTATGGAGTTTCGGAATGAGTATTAGAAGAGAGCAGCAGATGGGTACAATAGAACTATTATTTCTATCAAATTCAAGTAGACTTACATTGTTCGCTGGAAGACTCGCAACCAGATTTATAAGTCTAGTAACAGACCTATTAGTGATGGCGCTTACAATATATCTTTTCTTCAACACAACAGTAGTTATCATAGATCCACTACTACTAATATTTTATTTAACTCTATCAATATTTTTATCCCTTGGATTTGGAATGATGTATGGTGGAATAGTATTAAAACTAAAGAATCCAAATGCATTGAACAATATACTTCAATTTATTATAATGGGTCTTGGAGGAATATTTATTCCAGTACAAATGTTGCCTGAACCATTGAAAAAAATTGCATTAGTATTTCCCTTCTCCTATTCTGTAGACTTAGTTAGATATGCTGCAATGGGAACATCTACAATCCTACCACTATATGAGGAGATACTTATAGTAATATTGTCAACCATAGTTTTCAATATAATTGGAATCAAAATTCTAAGAAAGATAGAGATGAACAGCAAGAAGACTGGAAAACTAGGCACATACTAATAAATTAACCATTTTTAACCTTTACTAATCTATTAAGCTTATTTATCTAAAGATTCTACTATATTTTGGTGGTAGTTTGACTAAACTTATCGTTATAGGTTTTGACGCTCCTATTCCTCAAAGAGTATATGAGCTTGCCACTAAAGGCGAGTTACCAAATATTTTGAAATTAATTAGAAATGGAGTGTATTGTGAAAATTGTTTAGTACCTTATCCAACCATAACTCCTCCAAACTGGACTACAATTGTGACTGGTGCATGGCCTGGAACACATGGTATAACCGATTTTCATCTCCATAAGCCAGGTATGCCTTTAAATCAAACATATCAGGCCTTTGATTCAAGAGACTGTTTATCAGAATATATTTGGGAAACTGCCGAGAAAGTTGGTAGAAAAAGTATTATATTAAATTGGCCGTCTTCGTGGCCGCCTAGGATAAAGGAGGGATATCATATAGGTGGAGCTGGATTAGCTTTAAATGAATGGAGGATGGCTACACCTGGTTATGGTATCCATGTTTGTCTAGCGAATGGTCAAATATATTCTACCGAAATAGACCCACTATTTTCTCCGATAGAGTTTGAGGAAAATATTGATTGGTGTAGTAAATATGGATGTAGAAGGGTTGCTAGAATAGATTTAAAATATAGTGGATCAAAATATGAAATTAAAAGTCCTAAATCATTATATCTAGGTATAAGAGGAAAGCATATTTATTTATTCGATGAGAATAGAGAAAAATTGCTTGCAGAGATCGATGAGGGAGGATGGACGAATAATATTCTAATGGATTTTGATACATCAGATGGATTAAGAAAGGGTGGATTTAGGATAAAGGCATTAAAGGTTTTGGAGGATTCCTTAAAACTATTCTTTACACCCATAGCTTCACTTGATGTAAGAGATTTACCAGCATATCCAGAAAATATTTTCAATGGAATAGATTTTGAGAAAATGAATGGACTACCTATACCCTCACATAGCATTTATAGAATGTTTGGAATGGGGTTAATAGATGTAGATACATGGCTCGAGGCAATAGATATTGAACATCAATGGCTTGCATTCATAGCATCTTATCTAATGAAGAATAAGGACTGGGATCTATTCTTTATGCATGCACATTGTCCAGACTGGTCTTATCACCAATTTATGAGAAAACTATATGAGGCAAGCAAGAGTACAGATCCTGTACTCAAAGAATATGTTAGAGCTGAAATAGGATTCTATAAAAGTTTGGATAGAATGGTTGGCAAAATTATTAATAGTTGTAGTGAGGAGTCTTTAAAAATAATTGTATCAGATCATGGTGCAAAGTCATCAGAGTATAAAAGACCAAGTATATTTAAAATACTTGCGGACAATGGTTTAGCATCATATAAAGTTGATCCAGATACTGGTAGAATTATAGAAGTTGATTGGAGTAAAACCTATGCATGGCCCCAACGAGCAGTATATATTTATGTAAATCTAAAGGGAAGGGATCCTAATGGCATAGTAGATCCTAAGGACTACGATAAGATTAGAGATAAAATTATAGATGCACTATATAGCTATATTGATCCGGAAACAGGGAAGAGACCAATATTATTTGCAATAAAGAAGGAGGATGCAAGAATTCTTGGCTTGTATGGAGATAGGATTGGAGATATAATTTATGCATTAAATCCAGAATTTAAAGGAGAGCATGGAACATTCCTACCCACAGCCGAATATGGAGTAGGTTCTCTCAGAGGATTACTAATATTTTCTGGACCAAATATTAAAAAGAACTTTATATTAAAGAGAAATGCATGGCTTACAGATATTGTTCCAACAATATGCTATCTATTAGATATACCTATTCCTAGAGACGCTGAAGGAGGAATACTCTATCAGATACTCGAAGATCCAAACCTAAAGCTAAGTGAGTTAAATAAGTTGAGAAGCGCTGTGAATAAATTGAAAAACGCATTAGAAAAGGAAAGATATCTAACACATGAGTACCATTAATTATTTATAAAACTTTAATCCAAAATCAATTAATCTAATATAGTGTTTTTTATTCCTAGTATATAGTGGCAAATTATATACAATAGCTGTAGCCCCTATCAGTAAGTCTCTTTCATCAACTGGTTCTCCCTTATATTTAAGCTTTTTCCATATCTCTATGGCTTTCTCCAAAATTTTATTGTCTAATGGAATGACTATAAATATTTCCTCAACCAATTTCTTTGCATACAAGGAATTCTTCTTCCCACGAATATATTCATATAATGTAATAATAGATATATGACATGCAGCCCTAGGTATTGGTAGCCTTTTCTTCTCAATATCTATCACTATATCCGTATCCACTAATATTCTTTCAAGCTGAGATACAATCTCCTATCCACCTCCTCATCCTCTATCTCTCTAAGCTTTTTAAAATTTTTCTCCATTTTTTCAAAATAGTATTTTAGAGCGAGTTTTCTCAGAAAAGAATCCCAGTCGGAATCACCTTTAAGTGAAGCCAATATAGCTTTGGTTTCACTACCAACTGTTATTGTGGTCTTGGATTTCATAATTATAATTATATAATTACAATTATATAATTATTTCGCGCCATAAACTATTTTTCCATTGATAATCGTGTACTGTGCCTTTATATCTAGTAGTTCCTTCTCACTTATCTTAAAGATATTTTTATTTAGTATTGTTAGGTCAGCTATTTTACCAACCTCTATGCTTCCAATATATTTTTCTTCAAAAGATATTTTTGATGCATTTATCGTATATAGTTTTAATGCCTCTATTAGACTCAATCTTTCATTAACCGTATATTTATATAGTTTTATTTTCTCATATTTACCTCTAGTTATTGCTGCATATATGCCTGTCCATGGATTTATAGGTTCGACTGGAGAGTCTGAGGATCCTGCAAGAATTAATCCACCATCTATCATTGATTTGAATGCATAGATCCATCTACTCCTCTCAACCCCAACTCTATCTACAGCCCACCAGTCAGTAATTATAAAATGTGGTTGGATAACTATATATGGCTTTAATTTAATCATCTTTTCTAGTAAACCTCTTGAAATCAGAGATGCATGTTCTATTCTAATCAGTCTATTATTAAAATCCATCTTCTCGAGTATATTTAATACCTTTTCAATCGCCCTGTCTCCAATAGCATGGATAGATATTTGAAGATTATTATTAATAGTATTATATATTATATTAAATAGCTCTTTATCTGACAACAATATTCTACCTCTTTTAGAAGACTTATCACTATAGTTTTGTCTTAATGCAGCCGTCCTACCTCCAAGACTCCCATCTAAAAGAACTTTTACACCCATAATTTTAATCATATCATTTCCAAAACCACAATGTATTCCTAGTAGAAAAAGGTCTCTAGCATAATTTTTTGAAAAATATATTCTAATTTTAGTTTTAAGCCTACCTTTATAATAAAGATTTTGCATTGCCCTAAATTCCTTATCTATAACTGACATGGCATGAAGAGTTGTAATACCATATTTAACAGCCTCCCTACATGCTATTTCAACAGCCTTTTCATAGTCCGCTAAACTATATTCCGGGACAGCTTTCCAGACCAAGTTTAATGCATTTTCCTTCAATATTCCAGTAGGTTCTCCATTTCTATTTCTCTCAATTACTCCTCCCTTAGGATTAGGTGTATTTTTATCTATACCGGCTTTTTTTAACGCAAGCGAGTTTACTACAATTACATGTCCACAAATTCTAGTTAATAGTACTGGATTGTTTGGAGCAACTTCGTCCAAATCCCATCTATTTGGATATCTTTTTTCAATAAATAGTTCTTGATCCCATCCTCTTCCTAAAATCCATTTTCCAGGCTTTACCTCATCTATTTTCTCTCTAACCTTCTTCTTTAACTCTTCTATAGATTTAATGTTTCTAAGATCGATTGATTGTAAAGTAAATCCCAATCCAGCTAAATGCATATGGCAATCAATAAGCCCAGGCAAGACCGTTTTCCCATCAGCATCTATTATCAAAGTTTCTTCATTAATATACTTTTTTACAGCATTATCAGAACCGACAAAAATTATTCGAGCACCTTTTATTGCAACTGCTTCTGCTAGAAGATCTTTATTCATCGTAACTATATTACCATTTAAAATAGCTATATCTGCATGCATAAATATTATTACTTGATAAAATACTTAAATATTTATATAGGATTTTTATCCTATATTTTGAGGTAAAAATATGTCTAGCGAATTAGAGAGTATTGTTGATAAAGTTTTAAACTATATTTCTAAGAAAAACGTGGATTATAGTGATTTAAGAATGGAGAAAACTGTTTATAGTTCTATAATATATACGAATGGTAGAATTGAACGTATACAACATGGAGCTACAAAGGGTATAGGTGTAAGATTGCTTGCAAATGGAGCATTTAGTTTTGTCACTATAAATCAGCTTGATCTAAATAAAATATATAATACTATTGATGACGGTGTGTCTGCCGCCAAATTGTTGGGGGAGAGGCGAAAAGAAAAAATAAGACTGATGGATGTAAAGTCTGTCAGAGATGAAGTAAAGTATAGGGTATTGGATAATCCAGTAAATATAGATTTGAATGAAAAGAAAAAAGTTGTTGAGAAACTATATAAGATTGCATCAAATATTGATAAAAGAATTGTAAATATAACCATATTTTTAATGGATTCTGTAAGGGAAAAGATCTTAGCAAATACCGATGGAACATTAATTAAATTCTATATTCCTAGAGTTCGTATAGGATTAAATACTGTAGCAATGTTTAAGGGTAAAATAGGTTCATATATGAGGTATGAGGGATTTGTATCTGGATATGAATCAATATATAAAATGGATTTTGATGAATATTCTAGAAAGATTGTTTCAAAGGCTTTGAAGATGCTCGAGGCTGAGCCAGCTCCATCTGGAAGATTTACCGTTATTACAGATCCGGATTTAACGGGAGTATTTTCACATGAAGCTGTTGGACATGCTTGTGAGGGAGACCTGGTGGTTAGCGGAGAATCTATTCTTGCAGGTAAATTAGGTAAAAGGGTTGGCTCAGAATTAGTAAATATATATGATGACTCAACGTATCCTAATGGATGGGGTTCATTAAAATATGATGATGAGGGTGTATTAACCCAGAAGAGACTTTTAATTGAAAAGGGTATTTTAAGAAAATATATAACTAATAGAGAGACTGCTGTAAAACTTGATATGGAACCAAATGGTGGTGCAAGGGCTCAAGATTATTCTCATCCACCAATAGTTAGAATGAGTAATACATATATGGCGCCTGGAGATTGGAGCTTTGAGGAGATGATTGAAGACATAAAATATGGAGTATATTTACTTGGAAGTAGAGGTGGACAAGTGGATACGGCAAAAGGAACATTTCAGTTCAATGCTCAGGAGGCATTTTTAATAGAAAATGGAGAAATAACTAAACCATTATTAGATGTATCTTTATCAGGATTAACATTAGAAACGTTAATGAATATTGATGCGCTTTCAAAGGAATTTACTTTAAGAACTGGTACCTGTGGAAAGGGTGGACAAGGGGTTCCTGCGGGTACAGGCGGACCCCATGCTAGAATTAGAAATGCTATTGTAGGGGGGAGGAGATGATGTTTAATATTTTAGATAAAGTTTTGAAAATAGGACTTAAAATGGGCGTTGATCAAATAGAGGTTTATGGAGCTTTATCTAGAAGAAAATATGTTGAATTGGAGAAAAGTGAGGTAAAAATCGCATCAATAAGCAGTAGAAGCGGTATAGGTGTAAGAGTCTTCAAAAACAAATCTATAGGTTTTTCTTTCACAGAAGATTTTTCTGAAAAAAGTCTTGAAAATGTTGTTAGAAGAGCTATAGCGGCCGCATCCATTAGAAATAGAGAGGAATTTTTAAAGGGATTCACCGAACCAGCTAAAATACCATCGGTAAAAGATACCTATTTCAAGGATACAGAAGAACTTTCGCTCGAAGATATTACTGATAATGCTTTACATATGAGAGACATAGCTTTAGATAAAGATAAAAGGGTTAAAGCTATTAGTGGAGGAATTTCAGTGTCGTTTTCGGAAAGATATTTAAAAAACAGTCTGGGAGTAGAGCTTTATTCTAAAGGTACATGGGCCTCTGCATCACTTTTTGTTGTTGCGGAGGAAATTGGAACGACATCATCTGGATTTGATTTTCAATCGGAGAGAAATCACATACTATTAAAATATGATGAAATAGCTTTGAATGCTGTTGATCATGCAGTAAAACAACTTAATCCGAAGAAGATTATGGGGGGAGACATGGATGTAGTGATAGCTCCCCTTGCACTATCAAGTATTTTAGCAACAACTTTTGGTAGGGCTGTATGTGCAGATAATGTACAGGAGAAAAGATCTTTTCTAGCCGGATTAAAGAATAAGAAGATCGCAAATGAGATTTTAACTATAGTTGATGATCCTCTGATGCCTGGTGGAATAGCTACAAGAAGTTTTGATGGCGAAGGTGTTCCATCTAGAACTTTAAATCTAATTGAAAACGGTATACTAAAATCCTATCTATACGATAATTATAGAGCCCAGAGAGAAGGGATAGAAAGTACTGGACATGCATCTAGAGGATATAGTTCTGAGCCATATATATCTACATCCAATCTCATAATTAATGTTAAGGACCAGGATACATTTGAAAACATTATATCAGATATAGGTAATGGAGTATATATTAGATGGGTTATAGGTGCACATACAGCTAACATGATCACTGGGGAGTTTAGCGTAGCACTAGGTGAGGCATATCATATTAAAAACGGCGAGATAGCTTATTCATTAAAGGAGGCAATGCTTGGAGGAAACGTTAAGGAATTATTAAATAAAATTATAGTAATGGATAGGGATATAAAGAAGATTGGTAGCTTTATATCTGGTTCAATAAAGTTTAGTAAACTTAAAATATCTACCTAAATTTTTGACTCAGCAATCATTCTCTCATAGTTTTCTCTATCAATAACAACATTTTTACCACACTTATTACATCTATACTTCACATATCTTTCATTTTTCTCGACTATATTTTTTAAAGGTCTACCGCAATAACATACAAATCCCCTAAGTCTAGCCGGATTACCATAAACTAGTCCATGCGGAGGTATATCTTTAGTTACAACTGCCCCAGCACCTACCATAGCGTACTCCCCTATAGTTATTCCACAGACTATAGTTGAATTTGCGCCGATACTTGCACCTTTCTTTATAACTGTTTTCACTAACTCCCAAGACTCTGCAAAACTTCTTGGATAAAGGTCGTTTGTAAACACTGCATATGGTCCTATAAAGACATCGTCTTCGACGGTTACTCCACGGTAAACGGAGACTCCATTCTGTATCTTAACATTATTTCCAATAACAACATTTATGTCAATATATACATCTTTACCTAGATTACAGTTACTACCTATTCTAGCATTCTTTCTAATATGTGCAAAATGCCATATACGTGTACCCTCACCTATAACGACATTTTCCTCTATAACTGCGGTAGGATGGACATAAAATTTTCCCATATATTTCACCAATAAAATTATCTATATTTCTCTAAAATATTTAAAATCTCTATTTCGGTTAAATCTCTCCAATAAGTATATGCATCTGCAACCGCAAATATAGGGCTAGTCCTAATATTCGGAACAACTATATAATCCACTCTATCTAGTAAAATATTTATAGCATGTATTGAAGATGTAGGGGCACCCACCACTATATTTTTTACACCCATATCTTTAATCGAATCTACTGCTACATACATAGTATATCCTGTAGCTAATCCATCATCTACAAGCACGATATTTTTATTCTCAATTTTTGAGGGCAAATATTTTTTGAATAATTTCATTCGTTTCTCAACACTTTTTAATGCATTTTCAATACATTTCTCCAATTCCTCCTTACTTAATCCAGTATTTTTATAGAAAATCTTATTTGTCCATGAAACTGCTCCAAATCCTGCTTCACTAGTCCAGGGAAATAATATTTTCCTGACAATAGCTACTTTTAAATCTATATTAAAATGTCTTGCAACTTCTATTCCAACGGGTATTCCTCCAGCAGGAATAGCTATAACGACATCTAGTTTAATATCAATTTTATTTAAAAGTCTGGCTAAAACCTTTCCACCATAAAATCTATCTCTAAACACATTTACTTTATCCCTTAATTTCCTATCTTCTATAAGTTTACTCATAAAATTAAACCTCTACATATATTATTTCTTCTCTATTTCTAGTTAAAGATTTAGCTAGATATCCACTTCTATCTAGAGTATTCTCCACTTTTGTAACTATAGATGTAAGACCTTCAAACTCCAAATCCAATATTTTTCCAACAGCCATTGGATTTACACCATACTTTAGTCTATCATATTTTTGGACCATATTCCAGCAACCATCCTTCCATTTTCTTTCAAGCCTACTATCCCATTTCTCTGGATTAGCCGATGGTTGAACAACTATTTCAGCCCCCATTTCTACAAGTTTCTCAACAACATCGTCGAAAAACGCATCATAACATATAGCTAAACCTATTTTACCGAACTCGGTATCAATTATACTTATTTCTTCAAGACTTGCCGGCGATACTTCGAGATCCCTTTTCTCTAATGAAATTAAATGAACTTTTCTCTGAACCCCTATGATTTTTCCACTATAATTAAATATAATGCTTGTATTATAAATATATGGATCTAAGATTTCGCGTCCATTCAACCTTGGAAGCAATAGTGAGCCAGCTATAATATAGGTATCATATCTCCTAGAAATTTTTGAAAATACATTAATATACGTTTCAAATATATTCCTAGCTTTATATAAAAATAATGAGTTAGCCCATCCAATTCGATACCTTAATCTATATAGCAATATTTTGGGAAAATATTTTTTAATGAGCATTGTAGCAGCGTCTTTAATAGAATTTATACCAGTTAAATCTTCTCCCATAAATATCAGCATTGTACCTATATCTTCAGGGAACACTATAAGAGTTTTTCTATCAACAGAAACCTTCTCATCCACCTTAATCATTAGATCATCTATTCTATCAAAAAACGTCTTTTTAGAAAAATAATCATTTAAATCAAATCTATATTGTATTGCTATAAGCTTCATTTAACCCTCTTTTTCAATTCTTCAGCTCTTTCAGCCATTTTCCTCCTCAACCTCAGTATATCATCCTTCACTACAATTGAAAGTATTGTAAAAAATATTCCACATAAAGTCCAAGTTACAGTACATATCAATGCAATTGCATAATGTAAACTATACATGTCGGCTAATATTCCAGCCATGAAGGGAGCCAGAGCCGATCCCGAGTTTTCAAAAATACGTAGAATTCCTCTTGCAGTAGTCTTTACCTCAGGTTCAGCTATATCAAAAACCGTTGCACTAACGTTTGGACCGGCCATAGGTATAATTAAAGCGGTTATAGCTGAACCAGCTATAAATAAATTTACTTCAGAAAAAGGTATAATGAGTATCAGATATATTAATAATGCGCTTAGATATGCAATAATAGTGCTAAAAACTATCCTCCCTCTAATGTATTTTTTAAACAAATAGTCTCCAATAACTCCGCCTAAAATATTTCCAAACGTAAGGAAGATTAATAATAATATCATTGTAAATGTAGCTGTTTCTGGAGTAAATTTTCTCTCATCTACAAGATATTTGAAAAACCAGAATGTAATTACCTGCCATGGAAATACACCAAAAAATCCCTGTAAACCTAGTAGGAACATTGAACGTCTCTTTAAAAGATTTAATGCGACGTCCTTATTAAATTTATAAATATCTTCCCTTAATAATCCAGCTAACTCTGGTTCAGCACTACCTCTAGGAGTCTCCATAACAATAAGATATACGAGAATTGCTATAACTATTCCTAAAGTTCCGGTAATTATAAATGCAGTCCTCCAACCCATATTATATCCAATATAATATCCTGCAATTGTCCCAAATATTGTTCCAATTGCAGCGGAAGTGCTTAAAAGCCCTATAATCCTACCCCTACTTTTAGGTGGAATATAATCTGAAACCAAGCTATATATTCCTGAATCGCTTGCATCATCTACTCCTGTAAATGATCTTGCAACCATAAATTGCTGAAATGTTCTAACTATAGCACTAAACCATGTAGTTACACCCCATATTAATCCAGCAACTGTAATCAAAAGTCTTCTTGAATATCTATCATATAGATATCCCCATACAATAAAGAATACTGCTGAAACAATTATAGCTAATGTAAATACTGCACCCATTTCAGTATGAGAAATATTAAATTCTTTCATGATAAGTGAAGTTAATGGAGAAATTAGATACTTATCAGCTTGATGTAATGTCATAAATAGAAATAAGAATATTATTGTTATCCATATTCTCCTCATGCATGCACCTAAAATATTTAAATAAAAAAGACTAAAATACTTTAAATCGAAACAAAATATTAAAAATCTCTTAATAAAAAATCTTTTTCTCAAATACTATAAGTATAGTTTACGATATCTTTGACTCAGTATATCAAATATTCCCAATTCTTCTATCTTTCTTCTACTGGGCTTTCCATCCTCATCCCAATCTCTATATTCATAATATTCTCTTAACATTTTATTAAGATTTACTACTTGTCCTTTTGCACCCCCCTCAGAGAAAGCTTCCTTTAAAAATCTTTTTGGTAATACGTCGTCTTTACGTCCAATGCCACATGCTATATTAAACAATCGTTTTAAATTAAATATTCTCTCACCATCTTTAAGCAAATCTCTTACAGTCTTACTTATACCAGTAACTAGCGAATAAAATCCAGCTACATGTCCAGGATATATTAATACAAATTTACATAACCCCATTGAATCAACTATTTCATCCCAATCTTCTCTAACAGCAACCATCCATCCCTTTCCTTCATCCTTAAATCTATCAACCCTCTCATATATCTTTAAATCAGGCATTCTCTCACCCTGTTCAATCCTAACAAAAAATCCATATAGATGATCTGCCCCCCTATTAGAAGTAGCATACTGTAATCCCAATCCCTTAAATGCTCTAGGATCATGCATAGGTACTTCCACACCTTTAACGTGCATAGCATATTCTTCACTTCCCTTATCGATTAGCTTAGAAGCTAATCTACATCCCTCCGCTAAAATATTTCCAAAACCTTTTCTATATGCAATCATTTCAATCAACTTTATAACAGTATTATAGTCTCCCCACCTCAACTCTATTCCACCAGTATCCTCTTCGGTTAATGCGCCTTTTTCAAAAGCTTCCATGGCCCATGCAATAGTTACACCAGTAGAGATAGTATCAATACCATATTCATTGCAGAGATAGCTCATATATACTATTGCTTCTGGGTTATCTATTAATAGATTTGATCCCAAACTTGTTGCAGTTTCATATTCAGGAGACTTTGTAACAATTTTCCCCATTCCTTCTATCTCAACCTCTACTTCTTTCCAACAATGTACTGGACAGTTAAAACAAGCTCTATGTCTCTTTAACATTTTCTCTATAATAGCTTTACCACTTATCTTTTTGATTCCATCCCATTTTCCAAGAGAGAAATTTTTTATAGGAACGTCTCCATACTCATAAAATATGGGCATTTCACCATTAGTGCCATATAAGGCTCTAATCTGACTCGGAGGATAAGACATAATTGTTGGATAAAGCCTTTTAATGAGCATTCTAACTCTATCATAATTCTTTATGCCTATTCTACCACTACCCCTTACCGCTATGGCCTTTAAATTTTTTGAACCCATTACAGCACCCATACCAGTTCTCCCAGCAATTCTTTCCTCAGTAACAATACATGCATATCTAACAAGATTTTCTCCTCCAATACCTATTGAGAAAACTCTTATCCCCTTATCTTTATGAATATCTTTAATTATTTCATCGGTTTTAGAGGTAGACTTACCCCAGAGATTAACGGCATTTCTTATCTCAATTAAATTATCTTTAATATAAATATACACAGGTTTTTCAGCTCTACCCTCTATAATTAACCCATCGTATCCAGCACGTTTGAGTTCTACACCCCAAAAACCACCTGCATGGGCTTCTCCATAACCCATAGTTAATGGAGATTTAGCAGCTACTGCAAATTTATTTGCACCTGGAATAATCGTACCAGTTAATGCTCCAGTCATTATTATAAGCTTATTTTCAGGACTAAATGGGTCTATTGTGGGATCAATTTCGTCGATAAGAAATCTTATAGCAAATCCTGAGGCTCCTATAAATTTTGAAGCCATGTTTAAATCTAAGGATTCAAAACTAATCTTCTCTTCAGTCAAATTTATTCTAGCAATTTTTCCAACGTATCCATAATATTCCATTTTTTCACTCTAAAACTTATAGATTTTACGAGTAAGCTCTACATCATACTCAGATATCTCTGGAGGATATTTTCCTTCACCACATATTGTTTTAAACATTTCACCGATGATTGATGCAAACATAGTTAGAGATACTTCCTCAAGAGTCTCTACAATTGTTTCAGCTTCAACTAGGTTATATCCAACACCAACTACACCATGATTTTGAAGTATAAGTCCCCTCGCACCACCCTTAATTTTCTCTGCAACTAATTTTGCAAGTTCATCTGTACCTGGAAATTTAAATGGAACTACAGGTATTTTTCTCAAAGTTACCACGGATTCGATAGTAATTGGACGTGGAGTAATGCCTGCCAGCGCTAATCCCGTGGTAATAGGATTATGAGCGTGGACAATCGCATTCACATCAGGTCTAACTTTATATATAGCTACATGAAATGGCCATTCAACGGAAGGTCTCATATATCCCTCTAAAACATTTCCATCTAAATCAAGCTTAATTAGATCTTCCTCATGTAGGTCTCCTTTAAAAACACCGCTAGGAGTAATCCAGATATTGTTTGAACCTTGTTGTCTTGCACTTACGTTTCCACCTAAAGCTGAAATTAAACCTCTATTATATAGTGTTTTCATTACTCTTATAATCTCTCTTTTAATCTCTTCTTCAGACTCGATGTATTCAGCCATATATATCCCAGTTATTTAACAATATTGTGATTAAAAAGCTTTATATAACTCCTACTTTAGTCTCCTTACAATTAATATAATCATTGGGTAATCAAGCATATTGTAAGAAAAGACATGTATATTGTTAAAATTAATTTATCTTCAAATACTGCATAAAAATGTTTTGGAGAATTTACGATGACAGTAAAAGCTAGGCTTTGTAGAGACTATTTTACTTTTATCATCGATCCAATATGGTCTAATATATCGACATCTGCATTTTTACCAAAAATGATCGAAGGAATGATTTTCCTTTATAATAATAATAGCATGCTGTATAGGCCTTTCCTATTTAACAATATTACTACCCGATAATAAATTAAACCAATATTTGTGAATTCTATTTATCAGTAATAATATTTATTTATCTGTATTATATTATACTATGTTGAGAGTGGTGTAGGCTTGGAGAGTCTGCCTGAAATAGAATATAAACCTATTCCTGTAAAAGAGCTTTTAATGGAGATGAAAAATCTTTCAGAATTAATGGTAAACCTGGCATACTATTCTATATTATATCATGAAGAAGAGCTTGCGAAGGAAGTGTTCAGACTGGAGAGCAGAGTAGACTATCTAGAACTATTACTAACTATGCAGGCTGCACTAGCTACCAGAAGTATAAGTGATGCTGAGAAAATTGCAAGTATATATAAACTGGCTTCGGCTTCTAATAAGATATCCGATGCAGCCGCAGATATAGCTAAAATAACTCTATCAAAGATACATATACCATCTGTAGCCACGATGAATGTATATGATTCAAATGAAATAGTATCTTATCTAACTATTCCAGAAAGATCACCTCTAGATGGTTATACGCTTAAAAATCTTTTCGATAAATATGACATCATATTTGATGTACTTACCGTTAGAAGAGGAAATAAATGGATATTTAAAATAGATAAAGACTTCGTTATAAGAGGCAAAGATTTTCTAATTGTAAGAGGCCCTATAGATAATATATCTTATATAAGAAATATTTTGGGAATGCCTCCAGTCTCAGCTGAAATGGAAAAATATGAGGAAAAATATAGACCTATAATTGAGCAATTAACACAGTTTAAGAATACATCACAGTTCATGGTCGACCTAGCATATACGTCACTATTAACTAGAAGTTATGATATAGCTGAAAAAGTAGTTGAACTAGAAGACTATATTGATAGAATGCTGGATAATTTTGAGGAGGCAATTTTAAAATATGAAGATTTAAGTGTAAAGGAGAGAGCTGGTTTTCTACGTGTGGCAATTGCAAGCGAGGAAATATCCGATGCAGCTGCAGGTCTATCTGAAATATTGTTGAGAGGAATCGAACCTCATCCATTGATTACAGATATACTGGAGGAATCGGATGAAAGAATAAGTGTAATAGAAATGGATGAAACAGATGAAGGGAAAACATTGGTGGAACTTGGTTATGCCAGGAAAGGCGTAATTGTGCTTGCAGTCCGAAGGGGAGATGAATGGCATATAATGCCACCATACACTGCATTTAAAGTAAAGAATGGAGACATACTTTTAGTAAAATATTATTCTGAATCAGAAGAGTTCATAGAAAAGCTTGAAAAAGAGGAGGATAGAGAAGAAATGATTGAAGAAATACAGGAAGAGGAATGGGAGGAAGAATAATAATATATAATTAATTTTATTTCTAATAAATATGAATAACAAGAAAATAGTATTATTGCTTTTATTCACAATATTTATACTCATAGTTATTTCATTAAAATCACGGAATATTTCTGCCGAACCATTTCTTTCAAAAGTTGTTTTGAGTCAAGAAATTTCTAGAAAATATCCTGCATATACCTGGCAGAAACAGATTACAACAACACATTTTATTATCTATTATAATGTTACTGGAAGTAATGGTGTTTCAGATTCATATGCAAGTCAGGTTGGAAGTGGATTGGAAAATGCTTGGAATGTATTTGTAACTAGAGATAGATTTAAGACTCCTGAATCAGCTGATGGTGGAAGAATAGAGGTAATGATTAGGGAGCTTGGAAGATATGCAGGTGTGACTCACTGTGTATATATTGGTGGACAATGGAAAGTTGACTATATAGAGATTGACGATGATTTATCTGGGAAAGATAGTATATATGATGTTACTGGACATGAATTTTTCCACTGTATTCAGGCAGCACATAATGCTATAGATGAATCAGGTTGGATTGTTGAGGGAATGGCGGTGGCTGCAGAGGATAGGGCATATGATACAGCAAACAATTATGTATATTGGGTTAACAAGTTTATGGATAATCCTGATAAACCTCTTACATCACGTAGCTATGATGCAGCATTATTCTGGATATATATCTGGGAGTTTAAAGGTACTGGTACGATTAAAAATATTTTGAATGCACTTGTATCAAAAAATGGGGTTGATGGAGTAAATGCGGGTCTTGGAGGAAAATTTGTCGATACAATTATTGCATGGAGTAGGACAAACTATTTTAAAGAAGAGTATAGTGAGGGTAATTTATATCATAAAATTAAGCTTACAAAAAAATATACATTTACTGGAGCTAGTATAAAATGGTCTGAAAGTGTAAGTGGATACGCATCTGACTACTATGAACTATTATCAAAACAGCCTATCATGAAGATTGAGGTTAAAGGTAGCGGTATTAAGGTTAGACTTATAGCGGGGTCTCTAAATGTATTTATATCTGGAAGCTATACATTAACTGATGCAGATAAATATAGTAAAATAGTTATAATTGTAACAAATACTGGCGGTAATTCTAAATCATATCAATTATCCCTAAAATCTGGTAGGGCTTTTTCAGTTTCATGTAATGCTAAATTTTTAAATAAAGTTAATCCAAACGACATTTTTTCAACATCTTTTACAGTAAAAAATGTTGGGACGGAGGAGGATACTGTTACGGTATCAGTATCATCTTCAAACAGTCTATTCAAGTTCAAGGTATTTGAAAATGGTGTAGAGATTTCATTTCCCCAAACCTTTACTCTAAATGTTGGTGATAAGAAAAGTTTTGATTTGAAAGTATATGCTCCAGAAGCTATCAGTAATACTAATATAAAAATAACTGTATCTGATGGGAGAATTACTAGAAATATAGTGTTTAAAGTAGCATCAACCGGATTAAAAATAGTTGTAGATGCACCTAAACTAGTGAATGTTGGCGAAGAGGTAAGCGTTAAAATATATCTTTATTATGAAGGTTTAGATGAACCAGTACCTAAAGGCGTTGTATATCTTAATGGAGAAACAATAGTTTTAAACAACTATGGATATTACGTTAAAAAATATAGGTATAATGAAATCTATACATTAAATATATATGCATATGGTAAGAGAGATGAATCTGGAAAAATAACATATATTGTTAATAAAGTAAATAAGACTATTACATGGACTAGGATGAAACTATATGTTCCAGCCAAAACATTTTATGTAAATGCTTCTAAACCATTAGTATTGAGATTTAAGGCGGTATATGAACATGATAATTCAACTATATCTTTTGGAGAAATAGCGTTCAACAATACTGTTTTAAACTTTACATCCATAGATGAATGGTGCATTGTAAAGCTAAAATCTATGGGGATAGGAAGATATAAAATATATGTTAGACTAGCCTTAGATGAAACTGGTAGAATAAAGTCTTCAAACACAGTTGAAATAGAAGTTATATGGACAAGTATAGTTATTAAAGCCAATATTTCAAAGACATTTCTAAATATTGGAGAATATACAGAGCTATATGTAGAAGCATATTGGAGTCATAATGATTCAAAGATAAATGATGTATATATATTTGTTGAAGGACTTAATGAGACACTTCATTTAAAACATGGTTTAAAATATTTTAATTTAACAAGTAATATGCCGAAAATATTTCAACTAAAAATATATGGTATAAGAGCACCTCATAATATTACCGAGCCATATAATGTTGAAAAATTTAATGTAACCTGGACATGTTTTAAGATAATAAATATAAGCTATAATAAGCTTATTGCAAATAGGGGGGATGAAATAAGGCTTGGCTTTTATATAGTTTATGGACATAATAATAGTCCTCCAGAAAATATTATTGCTTATCTCAATACTGGTGAAAAAGCTATAAGTTATGTTAATGGAACAATATTATTTAAATTGTCGAGAAAAAATGATTTGGAGGAAAAAGTTTTCATTAAAAGTATTCAAGATAATAGGGGAATATATAAGTTGATTGAAAATAAAAGCATAGTTCTGATATGGACTCATATGATTATAGATAAAGTCTTATATCCAAAATATTGTACAATAAATTCTTTGGAAAAAGTTTATTTTAGAGTAGTTTTTGCTCATAATGGTCAGCCAATATCAGATGCAATAATAGAGTTTAATGGTAACTATATAAGAACAAATAGTTCTGGATGGAGTATACTTACATTAAATGAGTCAAATCCAGGAAAACATACATACATGTTAAAACCAATTTTAGGTCAATATAATATAACTGATGGAGAGGAGAGAAAGTTTACACTAATATGGCTTACAACTATAATGAGCCAAAACTATGTTAGAATAATGGAAATAAAAAATATGGGATACAATATTACACCTGCATTAAAACTATGGAATAAGTCGATCCAGCTATTGGAAATAAATGAAATAAGGAGTGCAGAAAGAGTTTCAAATAGTTCGTTGGAGATGGCGGAGAACATAATGCAAGCAATAAATTCCATAGAGATGGCTAAGAAGGCTATATCAAGTGCATCCGAGAGTGGTAGAATAGTATTATTATTTATTTCAAACTATTATCTAAGTATTTCAATAAATCTATTTGATCAAGGAAAGTATTTGGAAGCTAAAAACAATGCAGAGATGGCTAAAATGATCGCAGATATTTCACCACATTGGTTGATGATAGTAGTAATAATATTAATAATAATAGGAATAATTATCTATAAGAAGCATAAATCACATAGTAAGAAGAAATCGAAATAATTCATTATATCTTTATATATCTCTTTACTTTTATTATAAATATGGATAACAGTATATTTGAATTATTTTCAATACTATTTTTCTTGTTTAGTATTATAGGAAGTATAATATATGTGATAATATTAATATATGCTATTCAAATAGCTATAGCTATATGGGTATATAGGGACGCTAAAAAAAGAGGCGAAGACGCCCTACTATGGCTTCTAATAGTTCTCTTAACTGGACTAATCGGACTGATAATATATGTTTTAATTAGAGGGGATAAAAGTTATAACTATGGATAGATAAAATGCTAAAGATGAATCTATATGAATGTATGGTTATCTAGAATAGGGGCTGTTATTATAGGTCTTATTGTTTCGATGCTTATAGGAATGGTATATCTCTATCTACCATTATTGTTGATAAGATATCTATTAAAGAAAAGAAATAAGTCTATAGATAGATTTTTTAATAAAGAAATCGTCATCTATCTATGGATAATAGTATTAATAGTAATGATATCCGTGTTTATAAGCTATCTGATAAATATTGATATAATTTTAACTATTTCAACCTCAATTTATACCGCAATAATTGCTATAGCTACATGTTGGACAGCAGTATTTTATACTATAAAAAAATATAGGGAAAGATCATCTTAAGGTCATTATTTCTTTTACAAGCTTTTTTCTAACAAGTTTCTTTATAACTAATGCAACTCTAATTCTAGGTAAAGAGAGTTTTTTTGCTATCTCCTCAATAGTATTTTCTCCATTACATAATCTAAATATAAGTCTCTCTTCTCCAGAAAGATCATCGATACCTTCATAACTTATTATTACCGGGGTTGTTACAAGTTCCCCTTTATAAGTTACCCCACTTATCTCTCTCACTAATGGTTTTTCCATTTTTCTAGATGCTAGTAAAATGAATTTTTCTTCAAAATTAGTTATCATTTCCTTTAACGCATATATATTTTCCTTACTATCTAAGTCTATTTCAATATATTTATTTACTTCAACTTTATCCAAAAATCTTTTAATACTATCTACATTAACTATTTTTTCTCCATTAACACCTATATATACAATCTTATCTTTATTCTTTATACTGGAAATCCATTCATCAGTTACTTTAAGGCTATTTATATTTGATAACCTAAAAAATACGAATATGTAGTTATATGTATCTTTCATTAGATTAAAAACTATATTTGCCTGTCTGTTCCATTTAAAATTCCATATCTGTATACTCTTAGAGTCTATTTTAAAATTATATAAGGATAAAAATTCCTTACTTTCACCAATATTTCTATTTAAAATTTTCTCAAGAACCCTTATCCTTTCTTTCTCTAATGGTCCTATAAATGCTATTTTTATCATTCTACTCCCTTACCTAAATATATTCTAGCTAAAAGTTTGCCGAAAACCGGAAGACGTAAAATCTTCTCCTCAGTACTCGATAAAACATTTGAAAATACCTTCTCAATACCCTGTATTTCTACAGCATTCACCGGACATCTATGATAACATAGCATACATTTTTCACAGTATTCGCCTAAAATATATGCCTTTCCATTCCTAATCTCAATAGCGCTTCTAGGACATGTATCTTCACATATACTGCATCCATTACATTTTTCTAAATTTATTTTTATTTTAACGTCTTCAAAGCTTTTCTTTCCAGTTTTTATAAAGCTTTCCACACTTTTAGCCTTACCTCTATATATAGATCCTAGTAAATCTTTTTTATTGTCGACAATTTCATTAAATTCTTTTAAAAGCTTTGGAAAATAGGAGTATCCCTTTAATGCAAGCATTGAGGTAATTTGAAATGCTCTTACACCAAACAAATAGTAATGATAAGCATCTCTGCCAGATAATACTCCTCCTGAAACCATTATAGCAGTCTTCCTATAATCAACTATTACTGAGGAATAGGATATTGATGCAAGTATTTCCTCCTTTAAGGGTCTTCCACCTACACCGGCCCCAGGGATAATTTTTACAAATGGATTTTCACTGGGTATTGGATGAAATGCTAATAGATTTCCAAATGTAATGAAATCTACCTTAGATTTTACTGCAAGATATGCTGCCTGAAGAGAGAGAGGTAGGGAGGGAGGTATTTTTACACCAACAGTTATATCATTCTTTTTAGCATATTTTACCGAGTCTAAGAACAGTTTTGTATCATAGTATACACTAAATCCTCCGGCAGCTTTTTTCATAAGCAAACTTGGAACCGGACAACTAAAGTTTAACTCTATTCCATCTAAACCATATTCTTCAATCATCTTACCTATTTTTAGAAAACTTTTAGGTTTCAATGCTACGGCGGATATAAATATCGGCTTGCCGTATCTTCTCCTAATTTCGGCTAGTCTTGGAATAAATTTTTCTAATGGGAGGGGGGCGAATGTATCGATAGCATATATTCTATCCCTATCTATCTTGAAAAATACAGGTACACTGGGAGGTATTCCTGGAAAAATTTGTTGGTATTCTTTTTCAAGCAAAGATGTTTTTGCAACAACTCCTCCAAACCCTATTTTAAAAGCTTTCTCAATACTTCTAATAGTTTCACTGTAGGGTCCAGAAGATACTAGAAAGGGGTTTTCTAAAACAGTTTTACCAATATTTACCCTCATTTTTTCATCCTATATATAGCTGTAAACTCACAGTATTCATCTCCCCTAGCAATACATTTTGTCTCATGAACCTCTACATCTACTGGTAGATTTAACAGTTCTACTACTGCATGCTGAGCCCCTTCATGTCCAGCAGCCATAGCTTCACAGTAAAATCCATTGTATCTTCTACCCATACATGATGGGCATTCTCTATCTCTAATCTTCACTACAACCTCGTTATCTTTTCTCTCCACTTCAGTTTCAACTTTCGATCCAAAATATATATACCATGCAGATTTACCTTGTTCTATAAGTTCATCAATATTTCTACCTAAAAGTCCTTGACGAACTTTGTCAGCCATATCATATATTAATGCTACACCACTATCATATCCAAGCTTTCTAACTCTACTTAAATCTTTTTCGTCAAACTTTTCTAAGGCTACTTCTACACTAGCAGCATATATTAGATTATATAGTAATGCATTAACCTTTTTACTTCTAAACCTAACTATATATGAACCTATTTTAAACACAAATTTTCTAGACAACTTTTTTCACCCTATATATACATTTATCATCTCCAATAGCTCTACATTTTTCCTCAAAACATTCTTTACCTATCACTGCTTCAACTATTCCGGCAATAAAGTTACAGTAATGGAAATCTACACTAATATTTGTACATAATGGACATTTTTCATCTATAATTAATAGATCGCCTCTCCACTCCCTATTTATAATAGGCTTATAGTTGAATAGAGCCGTCCATAAATTTAAAATCTTTTCCTCAACATTTTTACCAGAAATATTTTCTCTAATCTCATTTCCTCTAATGATGCCGAGGTCGTGTAAATTTTTCTCGATATCACCTCCCATTCTTAGGGAAAGCTCAACTAAATGTCCATAAGATGTATGGACAGCTACACTACTAATTTTTCTTTCAACAAGTTTTTTAAAAAATATCCATTCCATAAATATTTATCTAAATAAAATAAAATATATATTTTATTATTCATCAAACTTAAAATGAAAACTATTATTTTAGACAAATATTTAATCTTTTTCTATCCATCTTAAACCCTTTATTTACTAAATTTTAAGGAAATTAGAGAGAAAAACGAAAAGCAGTAAATTAAAATATTAGTAGATAAGTATTGAAATAGTGGTAAAATTGGATTGGGCTTTTATACAAGACATGCTTCTCAATAGAATAAATCATATATGTATTGTTAAAAAATATCGGTATAATAGTTGGATTAGCATTATTTTCATAGCTTCTAATCGGAATAGAACAGTATATTAATATGCTGATATATGGTTTTGAATCATATGGAAAAACGTGGGAGGAAATAGTTTCAAGCCTACCATTATTTTCAAAAATATATATGATTGCTATAGCACCATTTACCGCAGGAATATTTGAGGAAATTATTTGGAGAGGATATGGGTTAACGAAGATCGAAGAATCATTGGGATCGAGGAGGGCAATAATCTTACAGGCAGTAACATTTGGATTATGACATGGAATATCGCTTCATACAGTAGTTACATTTTTAATAGGATTGGTGTTTGGAATAATATATGTTAAGGAGAGAAAATTAACCTCTTTAACAATATCACATATACTTACAGATATAGTTGGATTTGGCGCGGCTTTTCTAAGATAAAATAAATATTTTAGAATATTATTATGAAATATTGGTGAAAAAATGTCTGAGAGAAAGAAGAGAAGAAGATCTATATTTGATGTATTTGAAGAAATATTTGAGGAACCATTTCTAGATACGGATCTTCCAGTTAGAGGAGGATATAGTATAAGTATTACACAGATAAATGGTAAAACAACAATACATGTAAAGGCTGATAAAAATACAAATATAGCTGAACTAAAAAGGTCTCTTAAAGAACAATATCCTAATGCTGAAATAATAATTGAGGGAGGAAAACCAATGATAGAGGAGATAGGTGGAGAGAAAAAGAAGATTGTAGAGAAAAAAGGGGAGAAAAAGAAGCATCATATAGTTGAGATAGAATAGTTGACTTCATCCTTATTTCGATAATTTCTCATTTACTTTTAATGAATATGTATAATAATAAACTTAATATTATATATTGAAGATACTATATTCTATCTGTGAAATTATGGTTAAGATAGTTGGTCATAGAGGTGTTAGATTTATTGAACCTGAAAATACTTTGAGGGCTGTTAGAAGAGCTATTGAACTTGGAGTAGATGCCGTGGAGATAGATATTAGAGCTACATCTGATATGAATATAGTTGTAATACACGATGAAACACTTGATAGAACTACAAATGGTAGAGGATATGTAAATAAATATACTTTAAGTGAATTGAGAAGTCTTGATGCAGGCAAGGGTGAAAAAATACCCACATTAAATGAGGTTATTAATGAAATCGATGGTAAAGTTGAATTATTTATTGAAATTAAAGATCCAATAATAGTTAGAAAGGTTGTTGAAATAGTTTCCAGATATGATTATAGTTGGATGCATGTGATAAGCTTCTATCACCCAATAGTAAAAATGGTTAAAAACCTTTTACCAAAAATAAGTACTGGTATAATTATTTCATCCGAACCTGTAGACCCTATTTATTTAACTAGATCGGCTAATGCAGATATAATTATACCAAATATAAGGTATGCTTCAGATAGACTTATAAAAATGTGCCATGAAAATAATATACTTGTATCTGGATGGGTTATAAATGATCCCAAAATATTTAAACAATATTCGGATAAGTTGGATTATATAACCACAGATAGACCTGATATAATAATTCCATTAGTCAGATGAACTATTTATAGTAATATCTTCATTGTAATACCTTTAGGAAAGAAATTTAAGTAAGATATATATAGTAATATTATGATTCAAAATGAAGTATGTTACTGTTTCCGCTAAGATTAGGAAAGATACTTATGAAAAGCTTAAAAAATATAATATATCTATAAGTAAGGTGATTAGAGAGGCTCTTGAAAGGGAGATTGAGAGAAAAGAGGAGGAGGAATTAAAAAAACTTTTAGAGGAGGCTGGAAGAATACTTAGAAAGATTCCTGAAAAAGAGTTGATGAAAGCTATTAGATCAACTCGGGAGGAGAGATGAATTTACTTTTTGATTCCTCAGCTATCCTTAATACTGTAAGAAATATAGGAGGAAACGCTATTAGCATCTTAAAGTCAAACTATATATTGACTTTAACAATTTATGAGATAGGTAATGCTATTTGGAAGGAGGCGAAATTGCAGAAAAGAATAGGATTGAATGAAGCCCTAATACTGATAAGCAATATATCTAGAATTCTAAGTAAGATGAGGATAATAGTTATCGATAATCCAGCTAAAGTTTTGAGGGTAGCTTATCTAATGAGAATAACCTACTATGATGCATCCTATATAATGGCTACGGCCGAAAATAATCTAATTTTAGTCACAGATGATAGAAAACTATTGAATAAAATAGGGGAGAGAGAAGAAATATTGAAGAAAATTTTTAAAACAGAGATTAGAGTCATAACGTCATCGAAACTATAAGAGGTGGATTAGTATATTTTTTCACCCATTTTTCTAGGATCATTGTCATAAATTTCTTGTATTTCAAAAATGTATACTGGTCTTTTACTCCAATCTCTCTTTTCACTATATGGGGCTGCATGAAATACGTCGTGAACAGCATTTACATATCTCCAATAAATATCATTTACATGTATTGTAGCTTTACATCTGACTTCATATGTGGTTAAAGGAGGCATAAAGAATAATATTGTGGCTATAGGATTTGACTGAATGTTTATCCAGGTATGTTTTCTTGCAAGTTCGATTGTAGAAAGCTTTGTAAAATCGATTTTCTCCATATAATCCTTAACATAAATATATTTTAGCAATATTTTTATCGCTTCTTTAATGTCTCCACCTTTATCGATAAATTTTTCAAGAGCTTCTGTAGTCTCATATAAATATTTTTCTTTTACAACAAATCCGATACCCTTTATTGATGCATTTAATCCTGCAGGACCATAGGATACAATTGCAGGTGTATGTCTAAGAAATCCTATGAGAAAATCTTCTTTACTAGCCTTTCCCTCAAGCATTCTTTTAATTAGATCTCTTCTCTCAACATATGCCCATTTTATATATTGTATTGGAATAGATTTTTTATTTTTCATTAGGCATCTTAAAATAGTTTAGTAAAAGATATATTTAAGATTATCCAAGTTTATTTATGGTTGTAATTGGGTTAATCGGTAAGACAAATGTAGGTAAAACGACTTTCTTCAATGCAGCCACTCTTCTCAATGCAAAGATTTCTAGCTATCCATTTACCACAAAGACTCCGAATCGCGGTATAGCTTATGCGAGAACTATATGTGTATGTAGAGAGCTGGATGTGAAAGATAATCCTAGAAATTCTGCATGTATAGATGGTTGGAGATATATTCCTATAGAACTTATGGATATTCCTGGTTTAATTAAGGGTGCGTATAGAGGTAGGGGTTTAGGAAATCTTTTTCTAAATGCTGCTGCACAGTCAGATGTATTAATACATGTTGTAGATGCTTCGGGAAGCATTGATAGAGATGGAAATATCGTTAAACCTGGATACGGTGATCCAATACAAGATATAATTGATGTAGAGGAGGAGCTTGTAAAATGGTTTACAGACAAGATTCAACATAATATGAAAAATATATTGAAAAAATATAGGAAAACGGGGCTAATTGAAAGTGCATTATATAAAGTGCTTTCTGGTTTAAAGATATCTATAAAAGATATTGTATATGTTTTGGATAAAACGGGGTTGGTAGATAAGAAACTTGATAAATGGGATAAAAATGATATATATGTTTTTGCAAAAAATATTCGTGAAAAATCTAAGCCTACATTAATTCTGGCAAATAAGATGGATTTAAAATATTCTGAGGAAAATTTTAGAAAAATATCTGAGAGATTTAAAAATAAGATAGTTATACCATGTTCTGCTGAAGCTGAGCTTGCATTAAGAAGAGCTGATAAAATGAATTTAATAAAATATATTCCTGGTGAAGAAAAAATTAAGATTATAGATGATGGAAAATTGAGTGTAAAACAAAAAATGGCTTTAAAATATGTTTCTGGAAAAGTTTTAGATAAAATCTATAGAACTGGTGTTCAACTAGCTATAGATACAGCTATATTTAAATTGTTAGGTATGAATACGGTTTATCCAGTATATGATATAGAGAGATACGCTGATAGTAAGGGAAATGTTTTGCCAGATGTATATCTACTGCCTCCAAACTCTACTTTAATAGATTTAGCGAGGATTATACATACAGATTTAGCAAAGGGTTTACTTTATGGAATTGATGCTAAGACTGGACTAAGAATTCCTAAAAATTATGTTCTCAGGGATAGAGATGTGATAAAAATAGTTACGGCAAGCAGAGAAAGGAAAAAATAATAAGCTTAATGGCTATTATAAAACATTGGTGAAAATATGGATGTATTTGAGGCTATTAAGGGTAGGAGAAGTATAAGATCTTATCTAGATAAACCAGTTGAATTCGAGAAAATAATTAAATGCCTTGAAGCAGCTAGATGGGCTCCATCTGCAGCAAACTCTCAACCATGGGAGTTTATAGTTATAACTGATAAAAATATCAGAGAAAAACTAGCAGAAATACATAGATGGGGTAGATTTCTTAGGGAGAGCCCCGTAGCTATATGTGTATTAGCAAATCCTAGGAAATCTCCAAACTATTATCATGGAGATGCTGCAGTTGCAACCCAGAATCTTCTTCTAGCCGCATATGCACAAGGATTGGGTACTTGTTGGATTGGTGTATTGAACTCGAGTTTCGAGGAACCTATAAAGAAATTACTTAATATTCCAGATCATCTTAGAGTTCTATGCCTAGTTGCAATGGGATATCCTGCAGAGTCTCCTACAAAGGATAGAATAGATCTTTCTGAGATAGTTCATTGGGAGAAATATGGTATAAAGAAAAAGATAAATACTAGTGAATTATTTGAGAAAGACTAGAGCAATCGATTACATAAATATTTTACTAAATGCAGACGATGAAGATATCCGGAAGAGGGGTAGAATACTCTATAAATTATACTTAAATTTAAAGGAATCTCTTTCATTGAATGATTTAGTAATCTTTATTAAAAATATAGAAAATTTATTTAATTCAAATGTTTTAAAAAATTTTGGAAGATTTCCTCAAAGTATGGGTCAATTTAGAGCATATGCATTCGAAGAATATGTATATGATTTAATTAAAACTTTTCTTCCACCAAAATATAATATATATTGGAACGATAAGATTCGTGTTAGAATAGACGACGCTATTTACGAAGCTGCGCAAGACATTATTATAAGAAATGACAAACCAATAATTGTCATCGAGGTAAAAGTCGATGTTGATGCGCAGAGACTCAAAGCATGTCTCATGAATTTTATGTTTTTAAAAAAGGGTTATAGGAGGTTGAAAACGATTTTAATATACATGAATTGGAATGCATCTGAAAACTGGAAAAAACTTGCATTAAAAACAAGTATAGATAGAATTTTCTGGTTTAATAGTAAAAATATGGGTGTATTAAATAGGTTTAAAAGTTTTGTCTTAAATATTACATCTTAGCCTTTCTAACAATTAAATCTATTATCGATTTAACTTGACTTAGTAATGGTTCAGGTAGATCAAGCATATCTGGGTCTAAAAATCCTCTGATCATTAATGCTGTAGCTTCTTCTTCACTAAATCCTCTACTAATTAGATAAAATAATTGATCCTCAGCCACTTTACCTATAGATGACTCATGATATAGCTCTGTATCTTTTACAAGTGTCTGTAAAGTTGGATAGGTTTCTAATTTAGCCTTATCACTTAATATTAATCCACTGCATTCAACATATCCACTTGACTTTGAAGCCTTGCTCCAAACTTTAGTTCTCTGTTTTATATAGGACGAATCTAAAGCCAGTCCTCTTGTAATTAGTCTGGCTTTGCTATTTTCTCCGACAAGATAGGCTGCTTCACCTATATCTATATCGGAACTATCGGTACCAATAACTATGCTTCTTAAAATGGTTGAAGAATTCTTACCCTTTAATATAACTGTCGGATAAGCTTGTATAGATAAACCCGGTTTTAACATAATGAGATTCTCTACATATTCTCCTCCATCTTCAACAATTACTGCTTTAAGAGGTCTCGAATGAACTTTCCGATGCCAATATTCGATCATCGTTGAAACTACCCTTGCATTTCTCTTAACATATACCTCTGTTAATCCTGCATGTAGAGATCCTTGAACAGTTAGTGGTGCAGTACATCCCGTCAATATATGTATCTCTGAACCGGGTTCAGCTATCACAATACTATGGGAAAGCTGAGCATATCTTGAAGATGCAACAACAAAACATGAGGATATAGGTTTCTTTACCTTAATATTTTCACCAACATGTATAAATGCGCCTCCCTTACTATATGCTCCATGAATGGCAGACAATTTATTCAAGGTTAATGGAAATGCTCTAAACCAATAATTTTTAAGCCAATCATATTTCCTTATAGCATCTTCGATATTTATTATTTCCACTCCTCGCGGAACCATTTCTCTAATTATTTTTTCGTATACCAGTGTCTCATTTACATGAACTATGTTTGCAGCAATATTTTTACTAAATGGGAAGACAAGATTCTGAAGACTACCTTTGACCTCTGGTGGAAGATCATCTATATCCATAGTCCTATAATATTTCTCTGCGCTTAGCCTAAATTTATTCCAGTCAAGTTTTAAACCATATTTTGGTTCAGGAGCTTTTTCAATAAATTTTTCGGCAAACCTTCTTTTCTCAATAAACCATTGAGGAAAACTATTCATATTGATCATCCTCGATATCACATTTTCCCTCCAACACACATCCATATCCACATCTTTCAATAAGTTTTGCAATTTTAATATCTCTATATTCTTTTATCAGATTATTACCCATTACAAATACTCTATCTGGAATAACATAGCTAAGAATATTTTTGTAATGGGTAATAAGGAAAACAGTTGTACCTTCGTTTAGAATTCTATTTATAGCTCCAGCAATAACCTTCATTGAATCAATATCTATACCAGTATCTATTTCATCGAGTAATGCGAGTTTAGGTTTCATGGCCATTAACTGAGCTATCTCAACCCTCTTTCTCTCACCTCCAGAAAAACCTAAATTTAGATCCCTTTTCAAAAAGCTTTCAGGGATATTTAGGAAACTAATAATATTTTTTAGCTCTCTTTCGGCTTCAGCTTCACTTAAACCTCTTCTTTTCAATAAGAGTTTTAGAAAAAATCCTAGCTTTACACCCCTAATTGTAGGTGGAGCTTGATATGATACAAATATTCCTTTCTTTACTCTCTCATATGTAGGAATATTCGTAATATTTTCTCCATCAAATATGATTCTACCACTTAGAATTTTATATCTAGGATTACCTATAATACTCATAATCAATGTAGTTTTTCCAGAAGCATTTGGACCCATAAGTACTGAAAAACTTTTCTTTGGAATCCGTAAACTAATATTTTTTATAATAATTTTATTATCAACAGCGGTAGTTAGTTTGTCGATCTCCAGAATAAACATAGATATCATAAAATATTTAAAATCAATGGTATATTAACATTATCACAAAGCAATTGAAGAAAGATGTGAACATTTAATTGTAATAGGAATGCTTTGTCAAATAAAATAATGAATCAGAAACCTTAAAAAACCGAATTCCAATCTCTCCGAAAATTTATATCTAAGATATGATTATACATTACTGGCGTAAATTATGGTTATCGTTTGCCCTAAATGTTTAAGCTGTAGGGTTATACTTTATATGGGAGGTATTGCTGGAAAAATATATAAATGTCTTGACTGCGGATATATTGGTGGAATTGTACTGGATGTGAATGAAAAAGATCTGCCTAAACTATTGACGCTTAAAAAAATGTATAGAGATGATGAGAGAAACATTTAGATTTATAATTCAAAATATTTTAATTATAAGGTTATTATTCGTGATAAATAGATAAGCGTATATCAATTATTAGTTGGGTGAGTTATATGGTTTGGGAATTAAAAACCAGTTCTCTTAACCCTTATTATAAATCATATCTGGGTAATGGATATATAGGGATACAGACATCGCAAGATGGTACTGGGGCATATTTTAAAGTTAGAAGCTTTATTGCAGGAATATATGATGGAGAATATGAGAGGTTGGTGGAGATACCACGATGGAGTGGAGTAAAGATTTTAGATGATAGAGGTTTTCATCCATTTATAGATTTAAGTAGAATAAAGAATTATCAGCAGACCTTAAATTTTAGAAATGCTTTTCTATATACTAAATTTAGTTGGATAAATGAGAAGGGCGTTATAGATTTCAATATAAGGTTTTTTGTTTCGCGAGCAGATCCACATGTAGCTGTAATCCTATATTCCTTCACACCGCATTATGATGGAATAATAACTTTAGAAACATATCTAGATACACTGGGTCTAAAAAATCTAGAGGTAAATGAATATGGTTGGAATGAAGGAAATATATGGCTGGAGGTGTCGACAAGTTTATCGAAAATAAAGATTGCTCAGGCTAATAAAATAGTCTCAAACATAGATTTAGTTGAACATAGAAGTGAATATTTATCAAATGATGGGAAAGATGTTAGATTAAAACTTAGTTTTAATGTAAAGAAAACTGAAAACTATGTTTTCTATAAATATACAACTTTCTATACCTCTCTTGAGGTATCAAATCCTCTGAGAAAAGCTTTAGAGAAAATGAATGAATGCATTGGAAAGGGATATGAAAAAATATATTGGGAACACTGTAGAGAATGGGAGAAAATATGGGAAAGAGATATCCTTGTAGATGATGAGGACCTTCAATATAAGATACACTCATGCATATATCATCTTATCTCTAGCGTCCGGGAAAATCAGAATCACAGCATTCCTCCGATGGGGCTTTCAAACGATGGTTGGGGAGGACATATATTTTGGGATGCCGATTTCTTTATGTTTCCAGCCCTTATTCTAATCTATCCAGAATTAGCAAAAAGTATAGTACTTTATCGTTATCGAACATTAGAGGCAGCTAAGGCTAATGCTAGAAGGATGGGATTTAAGGGAGCATGTTATGGATGGCAGACTGCAAGTACAGGACGTGAGGTTTCAAGAGGAGGTGTTTCAGATGAAATCCATATTACGGGAGACGTGGCTTGGGCTCAATGGCAATATTATCTGGCTACGGGTGATGAGGAATATTTGAGACGATATGCTGCTCCAATCATTATTGAAACTGCTAAGTTTTGGGTCAGTAGAGTGACTTATAATTTTGAAAAGGATCGTTATGAAATCTTAAAAGTAGTTCCACCGGATGAATCAATATATGAGAGATGGGGGTTAAAAACTATCGATAACAGTGCTTTTACTAATGCTATAGCTAAATGGAATATTATGACAGCAATAAAAATTTATAAAATGTTCGGAGAAAAACCTCCGGAGAAATGGGTTGAAATAGCTGATAAAATATATATACCCTTTTTTGATGAAAAACTTAAGATAGTTTTAGAATATGATGGCTATAATGGTCATTTAATTAAACAACCCGATGTAATGGAAATGGTATATCCCTTAGAATATTTAACTGATAAAAAGGAGATAGAGAGAAACTTTGACTACTATATTGAAAAGGCTGACCGAGAGCTAGGGCATTCCTTTTTCCCAACAATACATACTATAGTGGCATGTAGATTGAGGAGAAGGAATCAGACATATAAAATCTTTAGTGAATGGAATGAATATTTTCTACCTCCGTTCAATGTAGTTAGAGAAATACTTGCAAATACTGAGGGAATAGTGTTTTTAACGGCTGCAGCAGGTTTTCTACAAGATATTATTTATGGATTTGGCGGTATACGAATATTGGAGGATGGTTTGAAGATAGATCCTCTGCTTCCGGAAAATATTTCACAATTAATCTTTAAGAAAATATTTTTCAGAAACAAGGTATATCGGTTGGATATAAGGAGGGAGAATGATAGAGAAATATTTAGACTAAGAGAAATATACAATGAATAATTATTTTATACGTAATGTTTATCAAGTTTATAAAATAAATTTATATCTACGATTAATAATGTATAATTTAAATAGTTCTAGGAGATATTATGACATATTTTTCCGAAGCTGTCCAGCTATTTTTAAGGCTTGAAAAAACTAATAGTAGAATTGATAAAGTTAGATATTTAGTTGACTTTATCTCTAGACTTGATAGAGATGAATATGAACCATTTATAAGAATTCTTTCAGGTAAAATTTTTCCACCATATTCTGGAAAAACTCTAGATGTTGGTGGAGCATTAATATTTAGTGTTTTAAAGAAGATTAGAGAGAGAAGAGGGAGTCAGGTAACGCTAGTTGAGTTTAAGCCTACAATTAAAAATATATATAGTTTTTTTGAGAAAATTGCTTTGGCTAGAGGAGAAAATTCTAGGAAAAAGAAGGCTAGAATACTTGAAAATCTATTTTTAAATTTAAATGACATTGAAATAGAATATTTGCTTAGATCTATTTTTGGAGAGATGAGGATAGGTGTTAGTGAGGGAATAATTTTAGAGGCTTTTTCGAAGCTTGTTGAAATAGATATAGATAAGGTTAGACGTGCCTATATGTTTATAGGAGATATTGGGGATCTGGCTAGAATAGTAGCGTATGAAGGTGGTGAGGGAATAATTAATGCACATATAACTTTGTTTAGACCGGTTAAACCGATGCTTGCAGAAATGTCTTATAGTTTGAGAGAAGTTTTAAGGGAGTTTAAAGGTATGGCTGGACTAGAATTTAAATATGATGGTATAAGAATACAGGTTCATAAAAATATAGATGATATAAGAATATTTTCTAGAAGGCTTACAGATATAACTTCAAGTTTTCCGGAACTGATAAAAATGTTTAGAAAGAAAATTTTTGCTAGGCAAGTTATACTGGATGGAGAGGTTATAGGTATAGTTGACGGTAAGCCTGTCAGATTTCAAGATCTTGCAAAAAGGGTTAGACGTAGATATGATGTGGAGAAAATGATATATAAGATTCCTTTAAAACCATATTTCTTTGATATACTTTATCTAGATGGAGAGATGCTGGTTGAAAAACCATATATTGAAAGATGGAGTATTTTAAGTAAAATTGTTGATAAAGAATTATTGGCTGAAAGAACTATCGTAAAGGATATTCAAACTGCAGAAATTTTTCTAAAAAAGGCTGAATCTCTAGGTCATGAGGGAATTATGGCTAAAAGATTGGATAGTGACTATACTCCAGGTATTAGAGGTAAGAAATGGTTTAAAATTAAGCCTGCAGATACTCTAGACCTAGTTATAGTTGGAGCCGAATGGGGTCATGGTAGGAGGAGGGGATGGTTGAGCGACTACTATTTAGCGGTATATGATGATGAGAATGATGAATTCTTGGTTGTAGGGAAGACATTTAAGGGATTAACTGACGATGAGTTTAGGGAGATGACTAAGAGACTTCTTGAATTAAAGGTAGAAGATCATGGATATATGGTTAAAGTTAAGCCTGAAATTGTAGTTGAAGTAGCTTATAATGAGATCCAGCAGAGCTCTAGATATAGATCTGGGTATGCATTAAGGTTTGCGAGAATTATTCGTATAAGATTTGATAGAAATCCACATGATATCACTACTTTAAAGGAACTTAAAAAGAGATATGAAATGCAGTTTAAATATAAATCTCATATAGCTGAATAACTATGTTTTAATTCCAAGTCTCTCAAATACATTTGATGGTAAAGCTATTTTATTGAAATCTGCTTCGAGAAAGTCTCTTATATTGCTATGTAATGCTCTTCTATCTAAAACTACTAGTAATGCCTTATCACCTCTACTTCTAATTGTTCTTCCAAAAGCCTGTTTAACTTTAATCAGTGTAGGTATTAATATACTATAATTCCATACTTTTCTTTTACCAAAAATTTCGAGTATTCTCCTATATTTGTAATCCATATAGTCGTTTGGTTCGGGAAATGGTAGGCCGACAACCACTACAGATACTATTAGACTTCTACCATTTCTGGTTATTTCGATTCCCTCGGTCATTTTTCCTCCAGCAACTGCATGAATAATTATGTTTCTACCCTTGCTTGCTTGCTCAGCGGCCTCATCTATACTTAGATTTTCATCTTCAACTATATCAGTGATATCTATATTTATTTTATCCTTTATATCTTCGTAGGCTGATAAAATTTTTTTCATTAAATCGTATGAAGGATATACTGCTAATATAATTTTATCTTCCGGAATCTGTCTCCTAAAATATATTAAGTATATAGCCATTTTCACATATAGTTTTATATTTCTCTCCTTATATTTTGTCGAAACATCGACAGCACAAATATATCTCTTATTTTCCCTACCAAATATATCTTTTATCCGAATATACTCTAGATCTCCAGTAATCTGAAACATATCTCTAATATAATCCGGTGGTGGAAGAGTACCTGACAAAAATATAGTATTTTTATATGCATTTATCTTCGACAAAACTATTTGCGGATTAATGTTTTTAATCTCTAATCTATTTTTAATGGAAAATAATTCAAAGTCTCTTGGAAAATTTTTATAAATATTTACTAAATACATAATAAATCTATATATCGATTTTATAAAACATCTACCCTTCAAGCCTATTTTAGACATCTTTTCAAGCATAATTTTATCTGAAATCTCATCAAATAGACTTAAATCTATATCTACAGCGATCTCATTATAAAATTTCTCTAAACCATAATATCTATATTTATCTTCTCCAGGAAGTTTTTCAAATATTTCTTTAATCTTATTTAATATATTTAAAATGAATTCTCTCTCATGGTCCTTTAAACTTGAACCATACATGTCTATTTCTCTAAATCCTATATCAATCGTACGTCTACTAAGACCTCTATCACTATGTCTACACATATAATCAATATTATGTGCTTCATCTATAACTAAAATCGTTTTAGATGGATTTAAAATATTGTTTTCAAATAAAATTTTATTTATATATGGGTTAAATAGATAAGGATATGTTCCAACAATAATATTTGCTTCATAAGTTAACTCCTTTGCAGCCTCCCAGGGACATGTCTCATTTAAAATAGCATATTCTATATATTCACTAATCTTTTCAAAGGGCTTAAATGATAGCTTTTTTAATGGACAAAGATTTTTCTTTCTCATCTCCCTACATAATTCTAGAAAATCCTCATACCCTATTCTCTCCTCAATTACAGGAGAGTGAAAACACATGTCCCTCTTATTCATTAAAAAAATATATTTAAAGAAATTTTCTTTAGAATAAATATTGTATAGCTCTCTTATAACTGGAGCCATCTCATTTCTAGTCCTAACAATATATAGACATTTAATATCTCTATTTTCTAAAATATATTTTAAAACCGAATATAGTACTGCAACAGTTTTACCATATCCTGTAGGAGCATTTAGAGCTACAAATACGTTTCTATTTAATGCATCTATAATTTTTCCAACTATTTCTTCCTGATGAGGTCTATAATTATTATAAGGCCATTTCACGATATAACCATATAAATATTAATAACCAGAATATTAAAATTTTACTAACACTTATCTTTACAAATTAATAATCTTATTTCAATATTGCATTTAAATATTCTAAAATTACTATTTATATTTGGTCTAATGCTTAGAAACTTATCATAGATAAATTAAATTCTGTAAAATAAGTTAAGTATCATTTTATAAAATTTCACTAACACATAATATTCTTAAGAGAATAAAATGGAATTACATATTTTTTATAATATTTATTTAAAAATTATGAATAAAGAAATCCTGAAATAAGAGTAAAATTTTTAAGTTTTAGGTTAAAAAACAAATATGTGATTATATATGTCATCCCAAATATCCGGAAAATTGAGTGCACTTTTATTCATATGCATCATTATAGGCGTAGTCATAGGATATTTTATACCTAAACCTGGTATGGTTCCTGCCAGCGAACTCGAAACCCTTAAATCTCAGATAAATGACCTCCAATCACAACTACAGATAAAGGAACAGGAAATAGCTCAACTTAATGCTGAAATTAATAAATTGAAAGGCAGGAAAATTAAAGCTGCTTTTATATATGTCGGTCCAATAGGAGACTATGGTTGGACGCATGCACATGATTCTGCTAGAAAAATTGTCGATGAAGAATTTGAATGGTTGGAGACAGCTTATTCTGAAAAAGTATCTGAAGCCGATGTAGCTAGATATATCGACCGATATATTAAAGAAGGCTATGACGTTATATTTACGACATCATATGGCTTTATGGATGCAACCTTAGACGCTGCTAAAAAATATCCCGATAAAATTTTCTTCCATTGCTCTGGATTTAAACGTTGGAAAAATATGGGAACTTATTTTGCAGAATTTTATCAACTATATTATTTAAATGGGCTTATGGCTGGAGCGTTAACTAAGACAAATAAGATAGGATACGTTGCTGCTTATCCTATACCTGAAGTTATAAGGCATATTAATGCATTTGCTCTTGGTATTAAGGAGGTAAATCCACAGGCCAAAGTATATGTAAGATGGATTTTTGCTTGGTATGATCCGACAAAAGCTAGAGAGGCAGCCGAGGCCCTCATAAATGAAGGGTGCGATGTACTTGCCTTTACAGAGGATAGTCCAACAGTTATACAGGTTGGTGAAAAATATAGTGAGGCGGGTAAGCAAATTTATACATTTTCTCACTACAGTCCAATGCTAAAATACGGTCCTAATACTGTGGTAAGTGGTCAAATAGTTCATTGGGAAGTTATTTACAAAGATATACTTATGAAAATATATTTAGGTATATATAATAATACAAATCTTGAAAATGTAGATTACTGGTGGATGCTTAGAGAAGGGGCTGTCGAGCTCGGATGCGACTACGGTGTACCTATTAATCCAAAGTTTGTAGATAAGCTTAAATCTATTATAATTAATCATGAAACTTTCGGCAATATAAGTGTCTATGATCTTGTATTTAAGAGACTTAAGCAAATGAGCGAACCTACGGTAGTCTTTGACCCATTCACTGGACCTATAATGGATCAAAGTTATAAAACTAGAATCCCAGAGGGTGTTAGAGCAGACCATGATACTTTATGGACTATTAACTGGTTTGTAGACAACGTTGTAGGTACAATTCCCTAAACATTTTTATTTTTTAATTTGGGAGAATGGAATGAGAGCAAATAATGATTTTATACTTGTAATGAAAAATATTACAAAATTTTTCCCACCCAACATTCTTGCAAATAATCACGTTAATTTTAATTTACGAAGAGGCGAGATTCACGCTCTATTAGGTGAGAATGGAGCTGGTAAATCCACTCTTGCAAGAATACTTTACGGTGAATGTAAACCAGATGAGGGGGAAATCTATCTTAAAGGTAGGAAGGTTAGGATAAGAAATCCAATGGACGCAATAAGGATGGGTATAGGAATGGTTCATCAGCATTTTAGGCTTGTAGATACTCTTACAGTTGCTGAAAACATCGCTTTAAGCTATACTTGTAAACAATTTTTCCCAACGAGGGAAGTTAGAAGTAAATTACTAGAATATTCTAAAAAATATGGTCTTAAAGTTGATCCAGATGCTTATATCTGGCAGTTATCAGTAGGAGAAAGGCAAAGAGTTGCTATATTGAAAGCTCTATACAATAATGTAGAGATACTTATTTTAGATGAATCAACTTCGGTATTATCACCTATAGAGAGAAAGAGATTTTTCAATATTATTAATAAAATGAGAGAAAATGGTTGTTCAATAATTTTTATAACTCATAGACTTGATGAAGCTATGCGTTGCGATAGAATAACTTTACTTAGAAATGGGCGCGTCATTGCCACAGTTACTCCGTATGAGATTAGTAAAGAAGATCTAGCTAGAATGATGATTGGAAGAAAAATGACATTCTTATCGGAAAATAGGGGTAGAAAAAATGTTTATGAAAAACCTATATTGATGATTAGGAATCTTTATGTAATAAATGATAGAGGCATTTATGCTGTTAAGGGGGTTAGTTTTGAAGTTAAAGTAGGTGAAATATTTGGTATAGCTGGAATCGCAGGTAATGGTCAAAGAGAACTTATAGAGGCAATTACAGGTCTTAGAAGAATTGATAAAGGTAAAGTGATAATATTTGATAGAGACGTAACAAACGCTTCAGCTAGAGAGATAATGGAACTTGGAGTGGCCCATATACCTGAGGATAGACTTAACCTAGGTTTAGTTTCCAAACTAACATTAACTGAAAACTATCTTCTAACAAAATATTATAGAAAAAAATATAGATATGGTTTTTTCATAAAGTATGATAAGGCTGAGAAAGAACTATATAATGCCATAAAAAAATATAGAATAATGGCTCCGGGACCCGATGTCCCAGTTATGCTTCTTTCAGGAGGAAATATGCAGAAACTTATATTGGCTAGAGAACTATCCGGAGGTCGTCGTCTTATAATAGCTATGCATCCAACCTATGGATTAGATATAGCAACTACAGAATTTATACGAAAAATATTGTTGAAGGAGCGGGATAGAGGTGTAGGTATACTGCTGGTTTCAGAAGATCTTGATGAAATATTAAGGTTAAGTGATCGAGTTGCAGTAATATATGATGGTAGAATAGTAAAGATATTTGATTCGAATAAAATTGATTTAGAAGAACTAGGGCTTCTAATGACTGGAGAGGGTGAGAAATATGATAACAATTAAATTGGGTAAAATAAGGATAAAATTTAGAAGGAGACTTATAGCTCCAGTTAAAACAATTATTATTACACGAATATTGGCTGTTTTAATAGCCTTAGGCTTAGACTCTATATTACTTTTAAGTTACAATATAAATCCATGTTATGCTTATTATGAGATAGTCAGAGGCTCTATACTTAGCTGGTATGGAATTACAGAAGTTGTAGTAAAATTTATACCCTTAGCATTATGTAGTTATGGTCTAATATTGGTCTTTAAAGCAGGTGTATGGAATATTGGTTCTGAGGGGCAATTACTATTAGGGGCAATCGCAGCTACATGGATAGCCTTATTTACCCCCCATCTTCCAGCTTCACTTATGCTACCAGCAATATATATAATCGGCTTTATAGCGGGAGCCTTATGGGCATTAATTCCAGCATTTCTTAAAGTCAGTTTAGGTGTGAATGAAATCCTCACAACTTTTATGCTAAACTTAGTTGCTGAAAAACTTTTAGAGTACTTTGTTTATGGTCCATGGAGGGGTGTTCATGAATGGGGGTTTCCCCAAACTTCGGAATTCCCTCCCCAAGCTCAACTTCCCTATATATCAGGTACTAGAATACATTATACTACGTTATTACTAGCTATATTTTTTGGTGTTCTACTTTATATAATCGACCGTAAAACAATTTTAGGATACGAGATAAGAGTTATAGGTAATAATTTAAATTCAGCTAAATATGCTGGTATAAATATCTGGAAGGTTGTTTTGATTTCAATGATCATAAGTGGGGGATTGTCAGGTATAGCTGGAGTAGGTGAAGTGGCTGGAATTCAGAGAAGATTAAAGCCTAGAATCTCGCCTGGCTATGGATATATAGCTATAGTTACAACTTGGCTAGGTAATTTGAATCCTATAGGAGTAAGTTTAGCTACATTTTTTTACAGCATTTTACTTGTAGGTGGTGATATGTTACAGGTATCATTGGGTCTTCCAGCGGCGATAATAAATATTTTTAATGGTTCAATTCTATTGGTTGTTGCAGGTATAGATATTATAACAAAATATAAAATTTTAATCGAGAGGTGATGTAAATAAATCTATGGATAGCTATTGGTCGAAGCATATTGAAAGCAAGTACTCCTCTGCTTATTGGTACTTTAGGTGAAATATATATTGAGAGATCGGGTGTATTAAATTTAGGCGCTGAAGGTATAATGATAGTCGGTGCGGCGGTCGGATTCGCCGTAGCTTCAGAAACAGGAAATCCGTATATGGGGTTGCTTGCATCTGTTTTGGCTGGTATGATACTAGCAATGACTTACGGGATACTGGTAATATCCTTACATGCTAATCAAACAATATCGGGTTTAGCATTAACAATGTTTGGATTAGGATTAAGTAGTATGATAGGTAAAAAATATGTTGGAATTCCTGCGCCCCACCTACCCTCTACGCCAATTCCCTTATTATCTCAAATACCTATTATAGGACCTCTTTTATTCAATTATTGTTTTTTAGTATATTTTTCGATAATGATGGCCATACTTTTATGGTTTATACTCTATAAAACTAGGATGGGAATAGCTATAAGATCAGTAGGAGAATCCCCAGCCGCTGCCGACGCTTTAGGAATTAATGTATATAAGGTTAGATATATGTGTACAATCTTTGGAGGAGGAATGATAGGATTATCTGGGGCATATCTTTCATTAGTCTATATTCCAGCTTGGATCGAAGGTATGACTGCTGGCAGAGGATGGATAATAATAGCTTTAACTATTTTCTCAATGTGGAATCCCTTAAAAGCTGTACTTGGAGTACTCCTATATGGTGGAGTAGAAATACTTCAATATCATCTGCAACCATATGGTATTTCAGAGGCATTCTTAGGTATGCTTCCATATATAGCTACAATCATAGTACTTTGCATAGCATCTAAAGAAAGCCTTAGAAAAAAGTTTGGAGCACCAGCGGCCTTAGGTCAACCATATGTTAGAGAAATCTAACAATTAATTAAATTTTTTAATCCATTTTATCCATGTTGTCATAGGACCTGGTCGTCTATTTCCCCATGCATAGTATGGTATTGCTTTAAACTTAACCTTCCGTCGCTTCATCGCCATTTTATTTATTGTTCTATATAATATGGTTTGATGAGACTCATCCTCAAAATATTTTTTATATTCATATATTATTCCATTTCCCTCGATAACTTTTATACCGTTTAAAAGATTTGGAGCATCTATCACATTAAATTCTGTAGATTCATCTATAACTAGATCCCATACATCAAAATCATTATCCACCTGTTCCAAACAATATACTAATGGACCTCGTCTTAATGCAACTTTACAAGTATTCTCCAATACATGGGGATGACTTATCACTTTCCTTACAGGCATTTTAAAATAAATATATACTTTATTTACCCCATTTTTCCATGTATTAGAGATTTTAAAATACGATCCACTTCCTGGAAATATACTGGAAGAATTATAGACAGTATGTTTATTTAAATCATACTTTATGTGTGCTTCTTCAACCCATCCAGGTATAAATAATCCTATTGTAAAGTCTATACGTGTTTCTGGAATTATATTTATCTTTATATCTCCACTCCAAGGATAATTTGTATACTGTTCTACTTTTATCACAGTATCATTTAACAATATACTTGCTTTACTCTGAATATATAAATGAATATTTATAGTATCTTTAGATATACTATAAATATATCCTGGTAGGGATGCAATTAATCTAGCAATATTTGGTGGACAACATGCACAGCTAAACCACGTTTTTCTTCTATGAAAACCTCTATCTGCAAGGGGATTTACATAAAAATACTTTGTACCATCTAAAGAAATTCCTGCAAGTGCAGCATTATATAGAATTAATTCTATCAAGCTATTATATTTGGGGTCACCACTAGCCATAAGCATCCTCCAATTCCACATGATATTTGCGATGGATGCACATGTTTCACAATATGCTCTATAGTTTGGTAATTCAAAACTATCTCCAAAAGACTCTCCAGAATATCTTGATCCAACTCCACCAGTAATATATAGTTTTTTCCCAACCATATTTGACCAAAGCCTTGTCAATGTATCCCAAAGACCTTTTTCACCAGTTTCAAGATATATATCTGTTGCTCCACAGTTTAGATAGAGGGAACGTACAGCATGACCTACTATTTCATCCAATTCTCTGAAAGGCTTATGATCTATTAAAACAATACTTCCACCTATAAGTCCCTTTCCACGATTATCTAGGAAAAATTTTGCTAAATCTAAATATCTCTTTACTTTAGTTAAGCGATATAGTTCTACTAAAGCCATTTCTATTTCAGGATGTCCTGGAGTTCCCTCTCTCTTATCTGGACCAAATATGTTTGAAATATGATCCGCAAAACGTATAGCTGTATCTAATAGATCTTTTTCACCAGTAGAGCGATAAAATGCTATTGCTGCCTGAAATAAATGTCCAGCACAATATAATTCATGCATATCCCTTAAATTTTTCCATCTATCCTTTCTACGTTCAAATGTAAAATATGTGTTTAAATAGCCATCATCATCTTGTGCAGCTATAATATCATCAATAACTTTTCTAACCATACAATATAGTTTCTCATCATATCTATAGACTAATGTATAAGATACCGCTTCAACCCATTTATATACATCTGAATCATTAAAATAGTATCCTTTAAAATCTCCCTTTTCTTTACCTGAAGCTCTACGAAAATTAAATATTCTACCAGTTTTTACCATTAAATCATATTGTGAGGGAAGTGTCTTTCTCCTTAAAATTTCTATGCGTGGAGCCCAAAATGAATCTTCTAGCCTAATGTTTTCGATAGAAATTGGATAGAGCTTTGCGAAAGGACTTTTAGATAAATCTACCATACTCATATTTTAGACCCCAGTAAGTAGTTTTCAATCTATTCATAGATATTCTATATTTATAAATAATCAATGCGAGTTCAGATAAATTTATATTCTGGTTTTTCTTCTTTTATATGGGCGTGGGTATGGGTATGGGTAAATCAAAGGTAGATAATAGATGGAGAATTACATTGCCTGCAAAGGCTCGTGGAAACTTGAAGCCTGGCGACACAGTCATAGTTGAAGAAAGAGGTAATATTATTATTTTAAAAAAAGTTATAGATCCATTAAAAATATTTTCTGAAACAAAGCTTTATTTGAATAATAAAGAAATGATGTTGAAGGATGCTGCTGAAGCAAAACATGTTTATGGTGGATTAAAGGAATGAGGATCGTCGATGCAGATATATTGTCATATGCATTGCTTGAAGATCATATAGCTACACCTTATACAAAACCATTGATTGAAAGAGGATTAAAAAATGAGATTAAAATCTATATTACATTTACGACTCTTTTAGAAACCTATAATGTACTCTATTGGTATTATCATATCCGTCCAAGAGAAAAGGTGGCTAGAAAAATATTGGCTATAGCTGAAGGATTGATCTTAAGAAAGTCCTCTAGTCATGGTTTCTATATAGCTGTTGATGAAAATATTCCATTAGGAGACGCTCTTCTAATAGCAACTGCCTTAGAGAACAATATACCGATAATTGTTTCAAACGATAGACATATAGAGAAATTGGCTGAAAAATATGGTCTTATAGTTGAGAATCCAATACCCCAAAATATAAGAGAGAAAATGAAATAAATTCATTCAAATAGTTAATATGTCTTTCACTTTTAGTAGAAAAGATTATATAATCGTATTTTATAATCTATTACGGTGATAGTATCTGTTATCTATATACTTCATCACCTATATCTATTAACTTCTATAATATTTTCTTAGCAGATATTCTCGATTCACTAATATTTCTGGGGTGTTTTTATGGATTTTAAAAGTATAGAGTCTAAATGGCAGAATAGATGGGCTGAGGAAAAAATTTTTGAGACAGATCCAGATCCAAGTAAACCTAAATGTTTTGTAACTTTCCCCTATCCTTATATGAATAGTGCATTACATCTAGGTCATGCATATACTTGTACTAAGCTTGACATATATGCTAGAATGAGGAGAATGCAGGGATATAATGTATTGTTTCCGCAGGGATGGCATGCAACTGGTGAACCGATTCAAGGTGTTGCTAAAAGAATTAGTAGTGGTGATGAACAACAGATTAAGATATTGTTAATGAGCGGTGTTCCAAGAGAGGAGATAGAGAAGTTTAGAGATCCTAAGTATATTATAGAGTATAATCGTAGACTTGCTAAAAGAGATATGATTGAGATGGGGTATTCGATTGACTGGCGCAGAGAATTTATTACAACGACTCTAACTCCAACATATAGTAGGTTTATTGAATGGCAGTATAATACATTTAGGAGAAAAGGTTATGTCACTATAGGTACACATCCAGTTATATGGTGTCCTAGCTGCAAAAGCCCTACAGGTGACCATGATAGACTTGTTGGTGAAGGAGTATCTCCAATAGAATATACTTTGCTTAAATTTAAATATAATGATGTATTCCTTATAGCAGCTACACTTAGACCCGAAACAATATACGGAGTAACAAATATGTGGATAAAGCCTGACGTAATCTATGTTTTAGCTGAAGTTGATGGAGAAAAATGGATTGTAAGTAAGGAAACTGTAAAGAAACTTGTTGACCAGCTTAAAAATGTAAAGGTTATAAAGGAGTTTTATGGAAGAGAGCTTATCGGAAAAAAGTGTTTTAACCCTATTAGAAAAGACTATATCTATATTCTTCCAGCATATTTCATAGACCCCTATGTTGGTACTGGAGTAGTAATGAGTGTTCCAAGCCATGCACCATATGATTATGTTGCATTAGAAGATTTAAAGAAAAATAGAGAGATATTGGTTAAACTAAATATTAATCCAAATATTCTTGATGAAATTAAACCTATATCTATGATTAGCGTCGAGGGATTCGGTGAACATCCAGCCATTGAGATTGTTAAAAAAATGGGTATATCTAGTCAAAATGATGAGAGACTTGAAAAAGCTACTGAAATAATATATAAGAGAGAGTTTCATCTAGGTAGATTAAGGAATAATTGTGGAAAATACGCTGGTAAAAGGGTGCAGGAAGTAAAGGATAAATTAATTCAAGATTTTAAAGATAAAGGTATAGCTGATTCTTTATGGGATCCGGCTGAAAAAGTTGTATGTAGATGTACAACTAGATGTCATGTAAAGATACTTGAGAATCAATGGTTTCTAAAATATAGTGATCCAAAGTGGAAGGAAAATGTTTTAAAACATCTTGGAGAAATGAATATATATCCTAAAGAAGCTACAGAGGCATTTAAATATACAGTAGAATGGCTTAAAGATAAACCTTTTACTAGGAAATCTGGTCTCGGTACGCCGCTACCCTGGGATAAGAAGTGGATCATAGAAACTCTATCAGATAGTACAATATATATGGCTTACTATACGATTGTAACTCATATTAAGAAACATAATATTCCTCCGGAAAAACTTACAGATGATGTCTTTAACTATATTTTCCTAGGAGAGGGAAATCTTGAAGAAGTCTCCAGAAAAAGTGGTTTAGATAAGAATATTATACTTGATATGAAGAAGGAATTTGAGTATTGGTATCCAATAGATCTAAGACAGAGTGGAAAAGACCTGATACATAATCACTTAACCTTCTTTCTATTTCATCATATAGCTATATTTAGACCTGAGCACTGGCCTAGAGGTATAGGTGTAAATGGATTTATAATGAATGAAGGAAAGAAAATGTCAAAGAGACTTGGAAATTTCGTTACTATGAGACAGGCTTTAGATAAATATGGAGCAGATGTATCTAGATTTGCATTAGCCTATTTCGGTGAAGGACTTGATGACGCTGACTGGAGAAGCAAGGAGGTGGAAGGAATTCGAAGAAACTTAGAGTCATTTTATCAGATGATGATAAGGATGAATGAAATAGAGCCTGATAATAAGGTATATATGATTGATAGGTGGTTGAAGAGTAGAGTGAATAGAATTATAGTTGAAGTTACTTCTCACTTTGAGAAAATTGAGACTAGAAGTGGGATTCAAAAAGCTTTCTATCAATTTCTAAATGATTTAGACTGGTATAGGAGGAGAAGAAATGGTATTGGAAAAATATATAAGGATGCTCTAAAAGTTATGTTGAAATTATTGGCTCCAGTAATTCCACATATGGCTGAGGAGATATGGGAGAAATGGGGAAATAAAAAATTTATATCACTTTCAGAGTGGCCTAAAGCAAAACTCGAAGATATAGATGAAGTAATAGAGGCTAGAGAAGAATACATAAAAAATCTATGTAATGATATTAAAGAAATATTTAATGTGACTGGAATAATGAAAGCTAAATCAATAACAATATTTACTGCACCTAAATGGATGTATAAAATATTCAGCGAAGCACTGAAGAGTAAGGAAAATCTCATGAAGAGAGTGATGCGAGATCCGGAAATCAGGAAAAATGGTGCAAGAGCTGCAAAATATATAAATACTCTATTAAAGACACAACTTCCATCTAAAGCCTGGCTAAACATAGACGAGGAAAAAACGCTATCCGAGGAAAAAGAGTTTCTTGAAAAAGAATTTAAATGTAGGGTAAATATTGTTTCAGCTGAGACTTCTTCTCATCCAAAGGCTAAAATAGCTGTACCATTTAAGCCAGGAATATATGTGGAAAAATAAAATTATTTGATTTCTAGTTCCATCAAATATATGTTTGTATGTATTCTTCCATCATTTTCTTGATCTTCATGTCCAGAATAATAGCTTACTAGTATTCCATCTGTATCTAATTTAATTACTCCAGGATATGAGCAGTCTCCTCCGCTTGGAAACTCCGATATAAGCCTAAGTTCTTTATCCTTTAAGATAAAACATCCCGTTCTAGCAAAATCTAAAAGGGGTTTTTCACGTATATTTTTCTCCCAGTCTTCCTCAACGGTATAGAATCTTCCCAAAACATATATGTCTCCCTTAAATTTTATTACTGCAGGTCCTTGAATTATCCTTGAAAGCTCGATCGCCTTCCATTCTTTAAAATTTTTTACTGGAGATAACAATAGAAGTTTACGATTACCTGTTTCTGTTCTAGAAAAAGCTTTAACTCTATCTTCTTCTATAAGTAAGTCTGTCTCATTAACTTTTCTCCCCCTAAACATGGTTGTTGTATATTTCCATTTAATACCATCTTTTGATGTAAGTAAATCGACTTTCCATTCGCTTTCATCATGAGTGTACGCTGCTACAATTATCTTATCTCTATAAATCCTTGGTCTCCAAAAAATATATTGTCCACAATCATATGGACCATACCATTTAACAAGGTCTTCTGTATAAAAACAAAATGTTTCATGTATTTTTCTCTCCGGACTCCAGGACTGAGTATATAGATATAGTTTATCATTATATATGAAGAATTTTGGATCTCTATTATCCCATCCTTCAACCTTTAAAACTTTAACCAGATTCCATGTATCAATGTCCTCTGACTCCAATACATATATTTCCCCATCAGGTTTATCTCTAATAAAATGCCTAGTACCATGTCTAAAACATAAATAATACTTATTACGCCATTTAATTAGATCTGTAAATGCATTATGATATCCGTCTGAAAACACCTTCTTAAATCTTTTTAAAGCTATATGGGGATAATCTTTTATACCGAGGAGTTTAAACAATTTTTCCGCGATGAATGAAGCCATAAATGGTTGACATATCATATCGGGATGTACTCCATCCCATATATGAAGAAGTAGAACGGGATTTTCTTTAAAGAATTTATAGATATCTATAAGCAATACGTTTTCTCTTTCAGCTAGTTCTCTGACATAAGAAATATATTCTCTAAACTCTTCTTCAAATTTATCAAAATCTTTAATACCCTTCCTCTTCAAAAAACTTTCTACAGGTGTAAATGGATTAGAAGTCATTAAGATTGGAACAATATTTTTTTCTTTAAGCTTTAAAACAATTTTCTCCATACTTTCCTTATACTCATTTAAAGAAATTTTAAACATATCATTTAATCCAAACATAATTAAAGTATAATCTGGATTATGTGAAATTACATCTATCTCCAATCTCTCTAAACCTCTCTTAGACGTATCACCTCCAACTCCAGCATTAATTATCTCAACTTTTTCATCAAGCCATGAATCCAATATACGTTCTAGTATGCTTACCCAATTATTAGACTCTCTCATAAACCTTCTAGGCCCAAATGTTACAGAATCTCCTAAAGCTATTATTTTCATATACTATCACAGCCTATTAAGAGTGCAGAAAAGATTAAATAACATTATCATTTTCTATAAAATCATATAATGGGTTCGGCAATGATTATAGATTTTATTATTAAATATATTACTATAATAATATTAGAGATAGGCTATCTAGGAATATTTTTTCTAATGATTCTAGAAAGCGCTTTAATGCCTGTTCCAAGCGAAATTGTTATGCCTCTATCTGGATATCTTACAGCTGAAAATAAGCTGGATTTCCATATAGTAGTATTTATTGGTACCATCGGTAATCTTGTAGGATCATATATTGCATACCTTATAGGTATAAGGTATGGAAGAAAATTTATTCTAAAATATGGAAAATACCTACTTATCTCTAAGCATGACTTAGATATAGCTGAAAATTTTTCTAAAAAATATGGTTCTTTAATGGTTTTTATAGGTAGAATACTTCCTGCTATCAGAACAGTTATCTCTTTACCGGCAGGTATAATGGAGATCCCCTTAATGATATTTATTGTAAATACATTTATAGGTTCACTTATATGGAATTATATGCTAACATATATTGGAGTAGTTTTAAGGGAAAATTGGGTTATAGTGGAGAGATATACTTCTATAATAGATATATTTATACTTGTAGCGATAATACTATTCATATTCATTAAGTATAAAAATCTCTTTAAAATACGTATTTAATGGTTCTTAAATATCCGGTAAACTATATAGTAAGACAAATAACGTTAATAAGCATCTTTAGAATATATATTTTGAATACATATGAAGCTGTCTGTCAGAGATAAATATATTATATATAATGCGTTTGAAAATCCTGACTGGGATTTTGCTAGAACTCTTAGAGCTACACTTAGATGTTCTGGAGGAGAATTTACCGCATCCATATATTCTGTACCATTCATATGGAATAATATGATTTTCTATATGCCTAATAGAGATATACCATATGAAGGTCTTTTAATTAGCGGTACGAATACATGCTATAAATTAATTGATGGTATAGGTTTTTCCATAAATAGAAAACTTAGTCCAGTGAAAACCTATGTAAGTTTAGACGAGATAATATATTTATATAAAAGTGATAATGCCAAGTTTTCAGTACACTATAAAATGTATGCTTTTGATAATGAAATTAAATTAAATATTAAATTAGATACAAATCTACACGATAAAGTATATATGATTATGCTTTTAGATATGAGACCATATAAACATGATATTAATGAAAAATACAACATAACTATGTCTAAAAATATATTAAAAGTCTCTCGTAAAAATATGGTTATTCAAATTCCAGCTATAGACGAATTTATTCAGAAAAATGGGTTTATTGAATGGATATATAAGATTGATGATGGATATAGGCATATTGAAAATGGGTTAATAAAATTTAACAGAACTTCTAGAAAACTATATATACCTGGTATAATAGGACTCGGAAGAAAGCCGAGCAAAGTTGTCATAAAATGTTCTACAACTGATTTGCCTCCTAGAATGTCTTCAGACCTCTACGAATTTTCTTTTAATAATAATGTTATCGATTTTCTAATTAGATCTCGTATTAAAGCTTTATCTACATTCGGGCAATCAATTAGTTTAAATGGAGACGTTCTATGGGTTCCGGAGGCAGGCGGATGGTGGTTTAGAGAGGTTTGGAGCAGAGATATGCTGGAAGGAATTCTATGGAACGTCAATACATATCTATATGTTTTAAAATGGTTCCATCGTATCAGAAAACTATTAAAATTTTTCTTAGAGAAAATGGTCTTCCAATCATATATGCATACAAAGCCATTTAATAGAGGAGATGAATATTCCTCTGATGCTGTTCCACTGCTATTTATAGTTGCATCAAAGTATGCTTTAATGAAAGGGGATATAGATATTGCTGAAAAATGTCTAAGAAAACTATCCTATGTATTGAAAAAGCTTAGAGAAAATTTTCTGGATGAGAAAAATGGACCCCCAGTATATAGGAATGGACTAATATATTCTGTTCCAAACCATTCGTGGACGGATTCTAGAATATGGTATAAAAAATATATTGTTCCATCAAGAATTCCAGTGAAAATCTTAGACCAACTCTATGAATATAAGGGAGAAGGATTTTATGAGGAAATATATAAGCCAAAATATCTATTACCGGAAATAAATGCATTATGGATAAAGGCTTTATCCAATTGCGTCAAAATGGCTGAACTATTAAATATATCCTATGATAGGGAGATCAAAATATTTTTAGATAGGATGTCAAGAAGATTTAAACAAGTATTTATAAAAGAAAATAAAGTATTGTCATTAATATATCCATTTAAAAATTTAATTGATACAGCGACATCTTCTATGGGCATGGTCTCAATAGCCTTAACCAGTTTTCTATTCGATATGGATGAGCTATTAAATTTATGGAAAAGCTTTAAAAAGATACTTGTATATAGGAGACTAGTATTACTAGGAAATAGTGATCAAAAGCTTTTCGGAATATATGTTAGAGATTACAATGAACAACCCTTTCTCGATGATAGACAATATCATGGATACGTATGCTGGCCTAGAGATACACCCTATCTAATAGCATTTCTAGAAAAAATTTTAAAAAAGAATCTTATAAAAGAATTATTAATAAATCATCTAGACCATATGATTTCTGAAGCAACAATATTTTATGAAAATGAGTTATTTAGTTCACCTATAGGTGGAAATCCTTCTCCGACAGAAAATTCCTCAAATCCTATTCCAGTAAAAAATCAAATACAATACTGGAGCCACTGGTGTGACCCATATCTAAGATATATAGACTTACTTATGGGTTAAAATTAATAAAATATTTATTATACTGACTAAGCTCATTCCATTATTGCTTGTTAAGCGAAGAAATATTTATATATTACTTTTAAGTAATATTACTTGAAAGTAATTACCTCATGGTGAGAATTATGTATAAGATTATCTTAATGAAGGATAATGAGGTTTTAGCCGAATTTCCACTAGACTTTAAAAATTATTCTAGAGAAGAGATTGTTAGTGAGCTTCGAGGTGCTTTACAGGATTTAAGTAATGTCATTGAATTCTATGAAGCATTGCTTAATGAAAATAGAGCTAGGCTTCTAATGAAATTGATTGAAGACGATGATTTTACATTATCTTTTGCAGAGATAATTAGAGAACTCGGATTAAATCCGAAATTAATTAGAGAGCATGCATTTGAGTTAAAGAAGACTGGTTTAATAGACATACCTATGAGAGGTAAGTATAGATTATGTCCAGAGGGTTTAATGAAGATAAATGCCATGGTTCTCACCATGAGGAAAATTTTTAGAGAAATTGAAAAAATTTTGGAGGAAGAGGTGATGTAAATGGATATATTTAGAATATTTGATGAAGACGAATTTTTCTCAAAAGAATTTAGAAAAAAGTTTAAGAGAGGAAAAGCTAAAGGTGAGTTTAGATTTCAACCAATAGTTGGTAAAAATGTTAGAGGATATATTGCTACATGGAGCTACAGTTATTCTTCAGCAAACCCCGTTGAGAAGGAAATGGGGATAAGGGAGGAGAAAGAGGGAAAGGATGTACTGATCGACGTTAGAGATGAAGGCAGTTATATCAAGATAATTGCACATATGCCTGGTTACACAAAGAACGATATTGATATAAATGCTGAAGAGGATAGAATAACTATTAAAACAAAAGATTTTGAGAAAACGATAGACCTTAAAGAAAAAATTGTTCCCGAAAAGACTAGGGCAAGATATAGAAATGGAGTACTAGTTATAGAAGCATTAAAAGCTTAATCATTCAATATATCCGGTCTTAGTCTCTTTCATTTTAAACTAGCCTAAATTTATTAGTCTTTTTCTTTGACTACTACTGTTTTAATAAACATATCTAATAATGATCAACATATGATAATGCTCGACAATAAAATTTAAACTATTTTAGACTGAAGTACCTTATTTTAAATGGGGAGGAATATTATTAGGAAAGCTGTTATTCCTGCTGCAGGTTTAGGTACACGTCTACTTCCAACTACTAAAGAGATGCCTAAAGAAATGCTCCCTATATATTCTAGAGAGGGGGATAAACTTACTTTAAAGCCTATATTACAAATAATTTTTGAAAGACTTTATATTGAGAATATTAGAGATTTCTGCTTTATAGTTGGTCGGGGTAAGCGTGCTATAGAAGATCATTTTACTCCAGATCACACATTTTTAGAAGTACTCAACCTTCGTGGAAAAAATGATAGGGCAAGGCTTCTAGAAAAATTTTATAAAAAAATATCTTCTTCTAGAATTGTTTGGATAAATCAGCCCGAACCAAAAGGTTTCGGATATGCGGTATCCCTTGCAGACACATTCGTCGCAAACGAACCCTTTATTGTACATGCTGGAGACACAATAATATTTTCTAAGAAAAATAATTATATCCAATGTCTTATAGACAAGTTTTTAGAAGGAGACGTCGGATGTGCCATTCTAGTAAAGGAGGTTGAAAATCCAATGATATATGGTGTAGTAGAGGTCGACGAAAACTTAATGGTTAAAAAAATCGTTGAAAAGCCTAGAAAACCTCCATCAAATTTGGCAGTAGTACCTGTATATGTTTTCGATCCTATAATTTTAAAGGCATTGAAGGTAACTAGGACTGGAGTTAGAGGTGAAATAGAGTTAACAGACGCTATCCAAAAGATAATTGATTGGGGATTTAAAGTATATGCTGTAAAACTACCAGAAGAAGATTTCTGGCTAGATATAGGAACTCCTGAAAAATACTGGGAAGCATTAAAAATAAGCTATAATTTTAAATAACTATTTAAAATTTATTGGAGCTAACTAAAGTATATTTATTTTACATATTAGTATTTATTTTTAATAATTCTTGAATAATGTTAATGATCACTACAGAATATTTATATATTTGTTATAAAACTCAACTTGACCACTAAGTAAATGTGAAAAATAGATGAAAATAAGCTACATACTTTATGGAATTTTAACCATTATAGTCAGTACTATACTGTCTATCTACAATGTTTTACATATACAGTATAATGATATATTTTCTTTGATAGCGGCAGCATTATTCATAGCTACACAAGCCATATGGTTTTTCATAATATTGAATCATTCATCGATATTCATAAGACTGGGATTCTATAAAGATAGTTCTCCAAAGTATGAAACTGTCTCTGAAAGAATAAATTATCCAAGTGTACTTATATTGATACCAGTATATAATGAACCTATATCAATTATAAAGAGAATGGTTGAAGCCTTACATAAAATAGATTATCCTAAAAACAGGTTACATATATATCTTTTAGATGACTCTAATCTAAAAATAACAGATAGAAATGGCGAGATATGTAAATTAAACGGATGTAAAATAATTAAACGCAAAAACAGGAAGGGATATAGAGCTGGAGCATTAAATAACGCAATAAATTCTTTAAATGGGAATAGCATAGATTATCTAGTTGTATTAGACGCAGACCATAAGCCATATCCTAATATTGTTAAACGACTTGTATCTGCAATAGAAAAAAGTAAATATGACATAGTTATGTTTCCTCAATTCTTTGAAAATATGAATGAGAACTCGATAGCATTCTCTGCGTCTATGGGGCAATACTTTGATTATTATTTTAATCGTAAAGGAAGATCTGTCTCCAATTCTACATTTTGTGTTGGAACGAATTGGATTGGAAAATTTGGTAAAATAGCTTCCTCAGGAGGATTTGTAGAAAGCATTGTTGAGGACCTTGCAACAAGTATGATGAAATTTCATCCAAGGGGTATGAGGATTGGAATAATTTATGAGAAATTGGCTTCCGGATTAGCTCCAGATTCTATAAGATCTTTCAGGGATCAGCAATATAGATGGAGTAAAGGTGCATTTGAATTGTTTCCCAAATATTTAAAAACTTTTGGAAAACTTACATGGAGTCAGAGATTTGATTATTTGGCTACAATTGTATGGTATTTAATTGGAATAACAACGATTTTTTCACTGATATTTCCATTTTTAAACTCTATAGGAATATTTTTTCTATACTATAATTCACTGATAGAATATTTAATAATCGTTGTAGGTTTAACATTAATGCAATACTTCTTATATTCTGTGCCCCTATTTATAGTTACAAAATCCTTTAGAAAGACCGCAAAGGCACAGGCTACTGGATTAGTTGTAATAAAAATATATACAAAGGCTTTAATAGATACAATTTTAGGAATAAATTCAAGATACAAGGTTACAGATAAAATAAATTATAAAAGCAAGATTTTAAGAACAATTATTAGGACGAGAGATATTTTACTACTAGCATTATTAAATATATTGGCGATAATATTTTCCTTAATATACAATGTTCGTGGAAGATATATTGTGATTGGATGGAGTATATATAATTTACTTTGGATTATAGCTGGTGTTTACAGCATTTATAAAGATGCCTGGAGAAATGGGAATAAATATATGTTTGAAATAGAATTCTATGGTAATAATGAAAACGAGGCGACGGAACTCCTATATACATATAGAAACGGATATAATGTAGAATTCATAGATTGTTCAGGAAATCGATATAAATGTAAAATTATAGATCTAACTCTCAGAAAAAATACAAACTATAATGGAATAATGATTTTAAAAGAAATCTAAACAAACTATTTTTTCTTTTATATTCTTCTTAATAATATATTATAATCTAGTTTCTAACAATATAATTGTGAATACGTGATGAAACTATGGATTATTTAGAAAATTTTTATAAAATTAAATGTAAAGAATATTTTCTAGCTAGTGTCGTACATATGCCTGTAACCGAGAGACCTCCAATAATAGTTATGTTTCATGGATTTACTGGACATAAAGTTGAGAATCGTAGATTATATGTAGATATTGCTAGAGATTTATGTAATAATGGTTTTGCTGTATTACGTTTTGATTATAGAGGACATGGTGACAGCCCCTTTCTATTTGAGGAATTTAAACTGGATTGGGCTTTAGAGGATGCTGAACATGTTTTAAATTATGTTTTAAGAGATTTAAGAGATAAAGTTAATGTAGATAGGATTGGATTAATAGGATTGAGTTTAGGCGGCGCTGTCTCCATCTATATCGCATCAAAATATGCTGTAAAATCTATGATACTACTTTCTCCTGCAATAGATTTTTCAAGAATTGGTGTCGATTCTTTAAAAAATATGGCTGGAAAGATAGGTTTAAAATATATTTACTTTGGGCCTTTGAGAATAAGAACTAAAAATATGTTGGAGATGAGAAAGTTTAATGGGTTTAAATTTATAGAAAAAATTAAGGCTTCTACATTAATAATACATTCGAAAGACGATAAAGTAGTACCCTATAGTCTATCACAAGAATTTTATGAAAAACTTAACGTCGAGAAGAAACTAATATTATTAAATGAGGGAGGACATGTATTTGAGACATGGAGCTCTAGAAAAAGGGTTAAAAAAGAGATAAGGGAATGGTTTAAAGAAAAATTATGTTAACAACATTTTTTTATAAGCTATTTTATAGCATATAAGTCCTATTATATATATTGTGATATTAGATATTATTAGTTGTGGAAACACTGGTAAAATTGCATCTAACCCTTTATTCCATACAACTATATTCTTAGTTATATCTATTATCTGGCTTAATGGTAAGATATATGATAGTATTTCAAATTCTGGTGGAAGAAGCCACTTAGGTAAAACGATCCCAGTCAGCATCATTAGAGGCCATGCTATTGCAGATGCTATTCCACTTGCACCTCTAGCACTTTTAGCAAATATAGATATAATTAAACCTATTCCTATGGTAGATAGTTCACCTAATATTAGTAATGGTATTAATAATAGATGTGCTGGGTTAAACGGATTCCACACTATTTTTGCGCCAAATACAAATATTCCTACAATTATTGTTATTAGGATTGATATTCCTGTTTCGATAAAGCCGCCTAAAGTTTTTCCAATCAATATATTCCATGGATTTACTGGAGCTGAAAGTATTCTTCTCAAGGTTCCAGCCTCCTTTTCAGTAACTAATGTTAATGCTCCGATAAACAATCCAGTATAAAGTATTTGTACTCCAATCATCGATAATGTATGCCATCCTATTATTGATTCACGTGTAGAAAGAGTTTCTGGTAAAATTTCTTTTAGAGTAAAGTTTAATGGTCTTGCAATTCCATACCAGTATGCTCTTATCATCTCCATACTTATATTTGCTTTCTCAAAATATTTTTCTATACCGTAATAGCTTAAAAACTTTAGAGAAATTTCTGTCCTATTTATGGCTAATATATCTGAAAATTCTAGGAAAAACTGTGTAACCATTGCTTTCACAATTTGTCTACGCTGAATATCACCTCCAACATATATATCGAAGAATGCTGTAAATCCATATGTAAGGTTTTGTGAAAACTTTTCTGGAAAAACTATTAAGGTATCAATGTCACCTTTTCTAAGGCTTTTCAACCCACTTGAAACATTTTTATATTCATAGATATTAAAAACGCTTTTATTTTTAACCTCGATTTTACTTAATATATCTGTGATAGTTGTTGCATTAAACTGGTAGAGAGAAATTGTACTATCATCATAAACTACTCCGATCTTCACGGTAATTATTTGACCATTGCTCGGAGTCCATAAGGCTACAGCTATAGCTAGAAATATTATTGGAAAAACTATTACCCAAAATAATGTTTCATATTCTCTAGAAAACTCTATTAGATCCTTTTTAGCAAAAGCCAATATCTGTCTAAACTTCATGTTGATCCAACCTCCTTCCAGTTAATTTTATAAAAACATCCTCTAAAGTAGGTTCCTTTATCTCAATTCTCTTTATCTTTGCACCAATTTTCAAAGACTTTTCTACAATTTGAGGTAAAACTATATCTGCATCCTCTGCATATAGTTTTAAACTATTATTATACATTACTATTCTACCATTTATAGAGAAGTTTTTAAACTCCTCCTCCATGTTAGAAACACTTTTATAAAACGAAATTTCTAAAACCGTTTTAGGACCGAAATGCTTCTTCAAATTATCTGAAGTATCTAATGCAATTATTTTTCCATAATCCATTATCGCAACCCTATCGCTCAACTCATCAGCCTCCTCCATATAATGTGTAGCCATAATAATTGTCTTCCCCTCCTTCTTAAGAAATCTAAGTAAATCCCATATATTTCTCCTAGCATTTGGATCAAGTCCAGTTGTAGGCTCATCTAAAACCAATATCTCAGGATCATTTATTAAGCCTATAGCGATATTCAATCTTTTCCTCATTCCACCAGAAAGATTTTTTGCCCTCTTTTTAATAGAATCCTTTAAACCTACAAAATTAAGTAGCTTCATAATTTTCTCCTTAGCCTTACTTCCAGGAATATCGTATAATCCTGCATAAAACATCATGTTTTCATATACTGTTAATTTATCATAGAGAATGCTTTCCTGCGGAATATATCCAATAACCTTCTTTATCTCATCAATATCTTTTGAAATATCCATACCTAAAATACTTATCCTTCCACTATCAGGTGGAAATATTCCTACAATCATGCTCATCAAAGTAGTTTTTCCAGCACCATTTGGACCCAAAATGCTAAATAACTCGCCTCTATAGATTTTTAGAGATACATTGTCTACAGCAATAGTCTTACCAAATCTTTTAGAAACACCTTCAATATCTATTCCGATTTCCTTCAATATTATCTCCCGATATATATAGGAAATATGACAAAAATATATAAATTTTTGAAGAAAAACCTCGTGAAAACATTTTTATATAAATAGTTAGGATTAAATACTTTCTATATTTTATAGATAAGAAGTGTATTGAAATTGAAATGCTGAACATTATAAGTCTAAATGAAAAAAGATGAAAAACTAGCAGAAGGATGGTTAAGAGATGCTTGTGGCTGATACAGAACTCTTATTTGCTCCTAATCCGAAAGATAGGAAATATGATAAGGCATTAAAAATACTTTTAATGAGGGAATTAAGGGTTCCCGATACAGCTCTTCTAGAGTTTCGGATAATATTAAGGGCTAGATGAAGAAGTTCTAAAGAAATAGCTTCTGCTATGACTGCCTTAAAATATGTATTTGAAAGTTATAGAATAAAGGAAGCTTTAACTATAAGTATTGAATTATTCATTAAACAGGCGGAATTGCAGGAAAATATGGATTAAGTTATTTTGATAATCTAATAGCTTCTTCAGCTCTAATGTTAGATAAAGTCATAGTTTCTGATGATAAGGCATTCGATAAAATATCAAAATTGAGAAGAATTCCTTTAAATTAATCTTATTTAATTTCATTTTAGTCAAAAGAAATTTATTAAAGATTTTACATATTATTATTCGGTGATATTTCTATGGAGAGAGTAAAATCAGGTATCCCGGGATTAGATGAAATACTATATGGAGGTATTCCGAGAAGAAATATTGTACTGCTTTCAGGAGGCCCTGGAACTGGGAAAACGATATTTGGACAACAATATGTATATTATGGTCTAACCCAAGGCGAAAGTGGGATAATCGTTGCATTAGAGGAACATCCAGTTCAGATAAGGATAAATATGCGTCAATTTGGATGGGATGTAAGAAGATACGAAGATAGAGGATTATTTGCAATAGTAGATGCATTTACTGGAGGTATAGGTGAAGCGGCTAAAAGAGAGAGATATGTTGTTAGAGCTATAGATGATATGCCTACATTTATTGATGTAGTTAGAGATGCTATAAAGGAATTAAATGCTAAAAGAGTGGTTGTAGACTCTGTTACAACACTATATATAACTAAGCCAGCTATAGCTAGATCTATTGTAATGACTCTTAAGAAAGTTTTATCTGGACTTGGATGTACATCTATATTGATTTCCCAGGTAAGTGTAACTGAGAGAGGATTTGGTGGACCTGGAGTAGAGCATGCTGCGGACGGTATAATTAGGCTAGATTTAGATGAAGTTGAGGGAGAGTTAAAGCGAAGTATGATTATATGGAAGATGAGGGGTACAAAGCATAGTATGCGTAGACATCCATTCGATATAACCGATAACGGTATTGTAATATATCCAGCTAAAACATTGAGTATAAGTAGAGGTAGATATAGAGAGGAAGTTTAATAAATTATTTAAACATATATTTAATTTGGGTGAAATATATGTCTGAGGAAATTCCATTAAAACCTATTTCAAGAAAAGATATCCATAGACTTGAGACAGCATTGATAATTGCAACACTTCTTAGACCAGATGTTATTGAGAAAGTTAAGAATGCTGAGGAAAGATTGACATGGATTGATGCGCTTGCAATAGCTGCTGGTGCACTTGCTAGAGAGAGAGCTGGAATACCTGTATCGCAGATTGCAGATGAACTTGGTAGAACTGAGGCGACAATAAGAAAACATTTGTCTGAGAAAAGTGAGGCGGGTAAACTTGTAAAAGAGACATTTAATAGATTTGCTAGAGAAGGTGTTAGGATAGAGCTTCCAACAGAATTAGTTGGTGAAGATATAGAGGATTTAAAAAGGAAGCTTGTAGAAAGGGATGAGGAAATAAAAGCGTTAAAGGAAAAATTAGTCAAGATAAAGCAGACATTGGAAGAACTATTAAAGTTTATCTAGATTTATATTTCTATTTTTATTCTCCAGCTTTATAATATATTTTATTCTAATTAGTTTAAAGATATATAATATAGAGATCTAATTTAAGATAATGGTATTTCTATGGTGATATATAAATGGTTAATTTTAATAAAAAATGGGAAATAATGTTGTTGGGCTTTTTCATCGTAGTATTGGTAATCGCTGTATTGTCATGGTATTTTAGGGAGCTTATAGGCATAATAAAATCGGTTGAAGAACCACAATATTATTACATATATACAGATATTGGTAGATTGATAGCCAATGTATTGGCAGTATTCATAGTATACTATGTTTTAAGAAGAATATTAATATTATCGATAACTAGAGCAGGGGGTTCTAAAGCAGATATTAAAATGTTGCTTGGATTTATAAAACCAATATTTATATTAATTGCAACGCTACTGGTAATCAATCAATTTTATCCTATAGAATCGTTACTGGTTGCTACTGGAGCGTTTTCAGGACTATTTCTAGGATGGTCATTACAGCAACCTGTGACAGGTTTTGCTGCATGGGTTTTCATAAGTATTAAAAGGCCATTTAAAATAGGAGACAGAATATTTCTACCAAGTTTAAATATAATTGGAGATGTAATAGATGTAGGAGTATTCCATACAGTGTTAAATCAAGTCGGAGGAACAGTGGGGTCGGAGGAAGCATCAGGAAGAATCGTATTAATACCGAATGCAATATTCTTTTCAACCACAATAATAAACTATACGCGTTCTGAAGAGAAACCATATATACTTGACGAAGTAGTTGTACGATTAACGTTTGATTCAAATTTAAAAGAGGCTGAAAGAATATTGATTAACGCAGCAAAAGAGGTTACTAAAGATATAATAGAGAAAACAGGACTAAACCCATATGTTAGAGCCGAGCTATGGAATTATGGAGTACTGATGAGGTTAAGATATAACACATTAGCAAAAGATAGGGTAAGAATTTCACATGAAATAACGAGAAGAATAGTAGAAGAATTTCAGAAAAACGATAAAGTAGACTTTGCAATACCATATACATATTCATATAGAGCTGGATTAAAAATAAAAAAGCTAAAATAAATTCCACTCAAATAGTCTGCTTTTCTCCGAGTATCTCAATTCATTTACTTAAACTAAATTCTTTAAATAATGAAAAGATTAAAATTATTTGGATCTTTTATATCTTTCAATGGCTTTCTCTATTCTCCTTTCAGCTGCCTCTCTATCCTCCCAGTTTTCAACTTTAACCCATTTACCTGGCTCCAATTCCTTATAGTGTTCAAAGAAATGACTTATCTTATCTCTAATTGCTGAAGGAAGTTTAGATATATCATCTATATCACTAAACCTTGAATCAATTTTCTCCACAGGTACAGCTATAATTTTACTGTCAAATCCCTTCTCATCCCTAGTATTTAATACACCTATAGGTTTAGCCTTAATTACACATCCAGGGATAACCGGCTCATATCCAACTACAAGAACATCTACCGGATCTCCATCTTCCTCCAAAGTTGCTGGGACAAATCCATAGTTAAATGGATAAACCATAGATGTAAATAGAATTCTATCAACCTTAATTACACCAGACTCCTTGTCAAGCTCATATTTAACATTACTTCCAAGAGGAATCTCTATAAACACGTTTATCTCCTTAGGAGCATTTTTCCCAGCACCAATTTTATCAATATTCATAAAAACACCTATATCATAAACATCAGTTATAAATAAAAATATTTTCTTCATAAAACCTAATATCGACTTCATATTTTATAGCGAATCTTAAATATAGGAAATCTATTTTATACGATTACTAGAGATGAATCATCCAACAATTTATATTGCTCCTAAACTGAAATATGTATTTAATTCAAGCATAAATCCTGGATATGACAAGAAATTTATAAATTTTTTGTCACATATTACAATTTTATAAATTTCTTCAATAGATTTACTATTCTATTGAAGGTCCATATTTTGCTTTAATGATTCTAAATAGATTTTGGAGAAATGTGTTGTATAAAGATATATATTTGATAATATTATTTGTATTATGATTGTATATGTGTGCTGAGGAGGTTTGGAGTTATATAAAGGATAGGGTAAGTATTAGTAAGGAGGAGTTCTTTAAAATGGTTTCTGATGTAAGGGAGAAGGCTAGATTTATAAATGAAAAAGGCGCGGCAATAATTGCTGCAGAAAAGCTGGGTATAATGGCTGATGAAATACTTTTTCCACCGATTATTGGGAGAGTGTTGGAGATAGGTCCTGTGAAGAGGACGAGGAGTGGAGTACCTTATAGAATGTTCTGGATAGTTAATTTGGATGGTATAAAGATATGTGTTGCATTTGGAAAACAACATATTAAATATATAGAGGATTTGGAGGATAAGTTGATTAAAATATCTAAATATGTGGTGGCTAAAACTACATTTGGGCCATTGACACGTGTAACAGAGATATCTAAAATAGAGGTATTGGATGATAATCTATATAATCCTATAGTTGATATAGATAAGGCTTATGTAAACAATATAGCGGAGTTAAAGAAAAGCCGTATATCAATGCTATGCAGAGCTGTCGTAATATTTGATCAGATAACAGAGTTATCTGTATGTCCAATCTGTGGTTCAGTAGTATCTCCGTCAAATGGAGACTGGATATGCAGTACACATGATAAAGTTGAGCCGGAACTTAGAAAGGTTCATAGACTCCAGGTTTCAGATGAATCTGGAATATATTCTGCAACATTTTACGGTGAAGTTGAAGAGCTTAAAAATAGGCTGATAATTTTTAAAGGAACATTTAGGGGAGAGGAATTATATATATTGAAGATATATTCGGTTCAAAAGATTTTATGAAGGATAGTTATGTCGAGAAAACTTTCTCCAGATCTACTTGAAAAATATATTTTTAATAGGATAGGTAGATTGGATTCTAAAGTTATACTTGGACCTAGATATGGCGAAGATGCCGCCATAATAAATTTAGACAATAAGTATCTAGTTATGCATACAGATCCTATTACAGGTGCTGTAAAAAATATTGGATGGCTTGCTGTAAATATTGTTTCAAACGATATCGCTGTTAGAGGCGTTAAACCTAGATGGATATTGCTTGTAATCCTACTTCCAATGAATTTTCCAGAGAAAGATATAGATGCCATTACAAGGCAAATAGATAAGGCTGCAAGAGAAATAGGAGCTATGATTATAGGGGGACATACCGAATTTACCGTGGATATTGAGAGACCAATTATTTCGGCTACAGCCATAGGAGTTACATCGAATAAAAATATTGTGAAAACATGTGGTGTAAAGGATGGTGATTATATTTTGATGACTAAGGGTGCGGGATTGGAGGGAACATCTATTTTAGCAACAGATTTTGAGGAAAAACTTCGAGAGAAAGGTGTCTCGGAGAAAATTATTTTAAATGCAAAAAACTTTATCAATGAAATAAGTGTTGTAAGAGAGGCATTAATACTGTCAGAATATGCTAATTCGATGCACGATCCAACTGAAGGTGGAATACTAAATGGTTTAGCTGAAATGGCTTATGCATCAAATATAGGTATAGATATATGGATAGATAAAATTTTAATTAGAGAGGAGACAAAAATTATTTGCAGAAAGCTGGACATAGATCCGTTAAGGCTCATTAGCTCTGGAGTACTTTTAGCTTCAATTCCACCTAACAATCTTGAGAAATCCCGTAATGTTTTAGATAGAGAAAGGATACCTTATTCAATTATAGGTAGGGCTGGAGGAAAGAGGTGTTTAAGAATATATAGGGATGGAGAGTTGATCAAAACATTGTATGATAGATATTATACAGATGAGCTTGAAAAAATATGGAGGGCTAAATAGCATGTATTAAGGCTTTTTCTATCTCATTCATTCTTTTCTCTCTTTCAATAAATTGTGCAGTCTTTAGTATAGCTTCAATATATATTTTTCCAAACTCTGTTAATTTTATAATCCTATTTCTGCCACCTATCTCCTTATATAAAAATCCCTTTTTCTCCAATCTTCTAACAATTCTACTAAACTTGTTTTTAACGATAGGGTCTCGAGGATCTTCTCCACAAAAGACAATTATGTCTTTAATCGATTCAGCATATCCCTTCATTTTATATAGGCCTGCTAAAATTATTTTGGAGAATCTTTCTTCATCTATATCTTTAAAAAAGTTAAGTAAACCGCTATTATTTTTTCTATCAACTGGTAGTGGCAGGATACGTATATCATTGCCTCTCCTATTATCTTTTTCTTCAACCCAGTCTTCAAAACTAGGAGTATTTGGAGGAGGAATAAATTCACCCTTCTTATCCACATTAACAACATATATATAAACTTTAGGGAAAATTAATGATAAGACATTTATAGCAGATACAGATTCTGGAGGCATATCAGTAATATCTATAAATACAGTTCTCTTCTCCATATAGGCTTCCTTATACAATATTTGGTATACGTTTTCAAATACACTGTTAAAGCTCTGTGGATTTATACCTAATGCAATCGGTTTAAAAAATTCTAATTTCTCTCTAATCTTCCCAGCATTCCTTCTACTAACAGCACCATAATTATCTCTTTTATTATCATATAAAATATATATTTTTTCAATTGGATAAGATAATCTAAGCTTTTCAATTCCATCTAAATAGACAGTCGGGTGAAATCCTATATAGTTTACTAGGACGACCATTAAGATTCACAGTATATTTAATATTATTACAGTAATATTACTATATATATAATATATATATTTATCGAATAATATCAATAAAAAATTTATGGTATCAAAAAATTGTTACTATCATGCATGGATTTTCTTAAAAATGGTATCAATATTTTGTTACTATATCTTTTTTACGAATTGTATATTTTTGATTGATAGGTCTCCCTCAGCTTATGATTATCGTTATTAATATATTATTTTTCATCCATATATCTGTAGGTAAGATTTCCGATGATGTCACTAAAATCTGACCAAATATTCCGAATAGATCTGAGGATGCTAGTTGATAAGCTTAGGAAGATTTATGGTAAAAATAGGAGGAGGATCGAATATACATTATTTGGAGAGCCAATATTTTCTCCCTATCCTATAATTAGGTTAAGGAATAAGATTATTAGGGGATATCCCATATCTGATTCGAGGCTACATTATCTTGAATTTATTCCACATAGACATAGAGTTTTTACATTGGATTCTTCTCTAAAAATGCTTTTCGATCTAGGTCCATATAAAATTATTATTGCTAAAATTGTTGCAGGCATATGGAGGGGTTTTAATAAAATAGTTGATTTTAATCCGATTATGAGGATAAATATGGTTGAGAATAGAAGGGAAGCCGCAGAATGGTTGTTGAGAATAGAACTTGAAGCATTTCTAAATATTGTTGATAGAATAGGTTTTAATGATTACTGTATTCTTGATAGAGGGTTGATGGCATTACCTGCATTTAAGAAATCGACTAGAGAATTGATTGAAAGATTGGATAAAATTGTTTCAGCTAAGGGTGGAATACTGGTTGGTATAAGTAAGGCAAGCCAGCTTTCATTGAATACTGGTCAGGGATTGCTTGGATATCTAGTATATTTCGCTAATAAGAGGCTGCCTAAAACTCCATGGTATTATTATCCTATTTTTAGGACTAGCAGTCTTCCCTCATGGTATATTGGTGATATATGTGTTGTAAAATTTAGCCATGAAGTTGAAAATGTTTTTAGAATAGATGTGTCGAGAAATAGTCTGTATAGAACAGATATAAAACATATTTTAGGTGAAATAGCTTTTCTACAGGATCCAGGTATACCTGGATATCCTTATCCAGTTAAAAGTGTGCATGATGAAGCTAAGATAGGTAGAGATGAGTATGAGATATTTAAGCATAGATTTATGGAAATCTTGGAGGAAGAGGGGATTTTGAAACAGTTTCTTGCAGATATAGATTCGGTAAGCTTTAGGGAGAAATTTTTACTGGGTGATTTCTCTTGAAGATAGGAGTAGTTGTATGGGCTGAAGGACTTAACGTAAAGTTTAGGATAAATCAGGGGGCAAAGGTTGAGCGTGGACAGCTGGTAAAAGTTTATGATGGAAATATAAAATATATTTTAAGAGTATATAATTTTAGGCCTGAGTCTCTTTTAACTCCGGTTGAAATCGCAAGAATCAGTGAGAAAAAGTCTCATGGAGAAGATTTTATATTATATGATAAGGGGTTAAGACTATATGATACAGCTATAGCTACAATTGTTGCACAGGTAGATGAGGATGGCGTTGCAAGAGGGCCTTCAAGTGTACCTTCTCTTTTTACAGATGTAGAGACTTTAGATAAGATAGATTTAGAGCAATTAAATCTAGATACAGGAGATATTATGCTAGGATATGTTAGAGTCGGCCATAGAAAATCTAAGTCGATTGTATCATTAAATGGTGGAGAGATTATTCCACATCATATTTTGGTTAGCGGTGTAACTGGAGCAGGTAAAAGTAATTTAAGTAAAATTATAGCTTATTCAATTATGCGTAATGAAGAAAATAATTATAGTTTTATAATATTTGACTGTGAAAGTGAATATTTTTCGGGTAATGCTCCAGATAAATATGGTTTAGCTCACCTACCTGAGGCTGAGAAAAAACTTTTCTATGTAACGAGTGATGTTAAAGAACCGTCAATCCTAAACTATAGTTTTTATTATAAAGGTATTAGGATAAATAGGAGGATTAGATCTCATCCACTTGAAGTATCTTTTTCATCCCTGTATCCAGGCGATTTTACGATGACCGGTGAATTTAGTTCACCACAGGAAGAATTATTATGGCTTGCTAGAAAGGAGTTTGGAGAAGACTGGCTTTCAATTCTATTAAAGTCTTCTCCAAACTTTCTTTATAGGAGATTTAACCGTATGGTTCATAAAAATACTATAAATACTATAAAGCGAAAACTAAAATATTTTCTTGGGAATAATGATATTTTTAAGGAGTATGTTGAAACCGATCTTTTAAAAGCTATTCTTGGAGCAATTGGAAAGGGTATGGTTATATTAATAGATATGCCTTATGCATCTGAGGGTGAAGAGAAACTATTGACATGTACTATAGCTAGAAGAATATTTTATACATATGAAAAATTGAGAAAGGTTGCTTTAAATGAATGGGTGAGGCTACCCTATGTATTAATAACTGTGGAGGAAGCTCATAGATATTTATCTAAATCAAGTTTAACGAATAATGGGGAGATTAGGGAGAATATTTTTTCAATTATAAGTAAGCGTGGTAGAAAATATAGGGTCGGGGCACTATACATTACTCAAATGCCTGGAGAACTTATAGAGCCAGTTGTAAGGCAGACTCTAACTAAAATAATATTACCATTACCTACTAAGCCAGATTATATGAAGGTTATCCAATATAGTCCATATTTAGATGAGGCTGAACAGGAGATAAAGACTCTAGATAGAGGTGAAGCATTAGTCGTATCTCCTCCCTCAGGTCTGAGATTTGCAGTACCAGTAAAAATATTTTGCTTCGAAGAACTTGTAAAGGATCTTCTAGAGGAGGAAAGGCTCCTATTAAAGTCGAAGAGAATTGAGAAGAAAGGTGCTGGGAAGAGTAGGGTAGCTATATTAGATGAATTTAAAAAATAGGACTATTTTCTCCTAGTAATAATGTATTCCGAAAACTTTTTGAAGAAATCTTTTGCCTCTGACGGTATATTTGTCTGCTCTAAATGTTCGAGACTCTTTAGATATAATTTTCTAGACATTTCTTCAGCACATTTTAATGCACCGGTTTTCATCATAAATTTTCTAACAATATCTATTTGCTCAGATGTAGCCAACCTATTCCCCAAGATATTTAAAAATATTTTTCTCTCATTTTCATCTAGATTTTTTAGAGAATGTATTACAAGCAATGTTCTCTTACCTTCCTTTATATCTGAATCTATTGGTTTACCCGTTTTCTCCTCTCTACCAAATGTACCAAGTATATCGTCCCTTATTTGAAATGCTTGAAATATAAGTCTAGCCCATTCTTTTATTTTAAATACATCACTGTTAGGTAGATCTGATAATACGGCTGCCATTTCCATTGGAATATAGAATAATGCACCGGTTTTCGCGTCAATCATATTTAGATAATCATTTATAGTTACATCATACCTAGATTCTTGTTCAATATCTATTGCCTGGCCATAGTTTAAACGTATATAGAGTTCTAAAAGTTTTTGAATAACATATATCTTTTTATTTAAATCCATATTTGATTCAGCTACAGTTTTAAATGCAAATGAAAACAATAGATTTCCAGCAAGAATTGCATAGCTAATACCATTTCTATAAATATTTTTATAGTCGTCCATAATCTTGTATAGGGATTCTTTACCCATCCAAAATGAAGGATCACTATATTTTTTCAATAAGATTTTCTTTAAAAAGATTTCCGCAGACATCACTTGTACTGTGGGTTTACCTCGCCTTAAAACATCTTCATCCATAATATCGTCATGACATATACTTGAGTTTTGGAGAAATTCTACACCCAATGCTGGTGCAATAATGTTTTCATCAATCCTCTTCTTTACAAAATAATATAGTTTTATCATAGCTATAGGTCTAAGCCTTTTTCCACCACGCATTGTATAGTCATATGCCATTTCAAATAATTTTAAAGCCATACCGTTTGAAGGAATATTTTTCTTCTCCTTCATGAAAACTTTTTCTAGATATTGGTTTACAAGTCCTGCGGTCTCAACTATATCTTTAACAATATCCATGTATTCTACACCTTAGGTGGAGGCTTAAATCCCTTCTCCTCCAATATTTTTACTATTCTTGGAATAACTATTTCCGCCGGATCTCCAGCATATATTTCTATAATTAGATTCTTCTTACGATAATATTCAATTATTGGTGCAAACTGCTTTTTATATACTTCAAGTCTATGTAAAACTACTTCTCGTGTATCATCCTTACGATGAATAAGTGGTCCACCACATTTATCACATATTCCATCAACTTTTGGAGGCATATATTTTGTATGATAGATTGCACCACATTTTCGACATATTCTTCTACCACTAATTCTCTCTATAATAGTTTTAACGGGTGCCTCGAACTTTAATACAAGATCTATATAGGTAATCTTATCCAAAGCCTTTGCCTGCTTCAACGTTCGTGGAAAACCATCTAAAATAAATCCTCTTCTGCAGTCATCCTCATTTAATCGTTTTCTAACCATTTCAATTACAATTTCATCTGGTACAAGTTCTCCAGAATCAACATATTTTTTTATCTTAAGCCCCAACTCCGTTTTCCTTTTGATCTCATCTCTAATCATATCTCCAGTAGATATATGTGGTATACCATATATTTTTGAGATAGAGGAAGCATAGGTACCTTTGCCGACACCAGGAGGGCCAATAAATATTAGCTTCAAAATTTCACCAAAAAAGTATAAAAGAGGAGATATTTATTTTTTATCCAATTTTAAATTTGAGGTAAATTTTTTCAATTTTCTTTACAATATTATTCCATGAATATTTTCTTTCAACAATATTCCAAGCCTGCTTGGCAATATCTAAATATATATCATAATTTAAATATATATCAACTATTTTTCCTGCAATGGATTTCGGGTTCCTATCATAAAGAAAACTTCCATTAACTCCTTCAACAACAATTTCCCGTAATCCACCAATACGGCTAACCAATACCGGAGTCCCACATGCCATTGCCTCTAGTACAACTATTCCAAAAGATTCTCCATAAATACTTGGTAATATAAATAAATTGCTTGACCTATATAGGTCTGGAAGAAGCCTGTCATCCACCTTTCCAAGAAGCTCTACATGCTCGCTAAGATTTAAATCTAATATACGTGTTTTCAAGAAATTTTTAAGGGGCCCGTCTCCAGCTACTATAAGTTTAACATTATTTACCTCATTAACCACATACTTCATTGCCTCGATCAATAGATGTACACCTTTTCTTCTCACCAATCTGCCTACAAACAATATTATAAAAATGTCATCAAATTTTTTTCTAAAATTTCTTGAGCCATTTGGATTAAATCTATCAATATCTACTCCATTCGGTATAACATATATCTCTTTATCTGAAACAAAGCTTTCAATAAATTTTTTAGCAATATTACTTACAGCTATGATTGAATCAATTTTACTTAAAATGGTTTTAAATGGTAAACCTATATAGCTAATTGTTTTAAGAATATATTTATAATCATAGAAATAGGCTGAGTGATTTGTAAGTATGGTAGGATAATTATTAATTTTAGATGATAGACTAACGGCTACAGGTATAGGAGTAAACGCATGATGTACATGGACTATATTTGGCTCGAATTCCTTTAATATTTTTTTGATAACACCGTTTCCGCCGGTGGCTAATAACTGTAAATACTCTATTCCATTTAACTCATATATTTTAGATCCGTTTTTTTCTCTACCATCTCTTTTCCGTGTTACCACCATTACTTCATGATCTCTCTTCTTAAGAAAATGAGCTAAATCTTCAACGTGTCTAGCCACTCCACCCGTATCGGGAGGATACCACTGTGTAGCTAATAGGATTCTCATAACTATTACCTATCTTTTAAAGAGCGCTAATAATTCAGTTAAAGTGAAATCTCTAAATCTATCAATAATTTTTATAAGAAAATTAAGTATGTATCTAGATTTACGGCATTCATTCAAAATTTTCTCAGCATTTCTCCTGGTTTGATTGCTAAAATCATTGATATGCTGTGACACATATTTAGCTAAAGATGGCAATTCTTTTCCAATAATATTCTTTAAATAAAATTCCATTAAATCAATTATATCTGTGTTAGATTTGTAAAGTATTTTTTTACCAGATCTACCTATCCTTCTAACAAAACCATATTTCTCAAGTAAAGATAAATTGCTACTTATCATGCTTAAACTATAGTCTGTAAGACTTTTTATCTCCTGTTGCGATAAAGGAATTCCAGCTAAAATTAATGTACCCCATATTTTTCCAGCAGCCTTACCAATACCTAAATTGGATGTCAACATAGATATTCTTTCAATAAAATTTTTTTCAACATCGTTAAATGAGACAGTCATATTTATCATATTTCTATTTTTATCGAAAAATATATATTTTTTATGCAATATAAATTCTATGATTTCGATGATTATTAAAATAATAGATATGCTTAAGATATTTCGTATAAGTGAATGGAGAGGGTATTTTGGATTATACACATATGGGATATTATATTTCACAAAATCTTTAATTGAAATATTGTCAAAAATATTGTATACTTCTCCTCTATTCTTTCTATATATGGCCTCAATATATCTTGCAAATAATATTTCAGATATAGAAGGTGATAAAATTAATCCAAATAAAATAAATAAAAACATTCTTGTTAAAAAACATATAGATGCTCGTCTTCTCAATCTCCTTCTACTAACCTTAATATTTTTCTCAATAATGTATTCATTCACTCTACATCCGATTGGACAAGCAATATATATTATTTCCCTCCTACTAGGGATATTCTACTCGCTAAAGCCCTTAAGATTTAAGGAAAAACCATTTCTAGACCTATTGTCTCATTCTATTTTCTTCGGTATAGGATTGTTTTTATTTTCCTCTCAATTCAACCTTAACTTTAAGACGATATTGATAATACTTATCATTGCAACTTATTCAATAATATTAGAGCTTAGAAATGAGATAGAAGACTACGAATATGATAAAAATGCTGGATATAACACGACTGTAGTATCAATTGGACTGAATAACGGAATATTTTTTGTCAATTTCCTATTACTAGTAATGCTTATAGAATTCGCATTACTTTATGAAAATATGCTATTGAAAATATTCAGTATATCATTAATATTTACATTATATTTGTTTAGGAAAAATTTTAATAAAATGATTAGGATATTTGATGTCATATTTATATTTCTACTCACATTAACTCTTATATAATATCTCTAAGACCTGCTTAGGCCCATTTAAACACAAATATATTTCATTTAATATTTCTCTGCCCATAAGTACTTTATCTATATATGGGTGAACGAATATTTTCATCTTTTTATAGTAAAAATTTTTTATCCTGACAACTGCAATTACTGGACTAAGTTTAGTGATAAAGCGTCCTGCATGTATAGCATAATATGTTTCATCAATTTCTATAAGATTTAAATTTAATTTTTCAAATATGGATTTAGTTATAATTAAACTTCCACTAAAACCAGTATCTATGTATGCCTTTTCTTCCAGCTCTTCATTTGTAATAGGATTAGATATATCTATTTTTAAAAATGGATGAGAAGGGGTAATAGATATATCATATTTCTCCACAAATTTCAAGTAGTCCACCCCCAATCTCCAAAAATCTTATTGATCGTGGTTTAATTTCTCTAATTAATACTGATGATATCTTCTTCTCAGTATATCTTTTTCTAATAATATTAATAGCCTCATCAATACTACTACATATAGCATGATTTTCACCATTATTGAAAATAACAATATATCCTTTAACTCCTTTCTTCAAATATTTCTCTACAAGTCTATCAGCAATTTCTTTAACATCACTTTTCTTATCCTCAACTATAATAGGTTTCTTTAACCATTCTTTTAAAGCAATATTTACTGCTTCAGACAAAGTTATACCTAGCAGAGATGCTTTCACCTTAACTTCTCTATATGTTTCTTCATCAATACCTCTGAGAAAAACATTTTTCATAGATATCAAGATATCAATGTTATCGAGATATATAAATCTTTATTTAAATATGTTTTCATAGAAATTTTTTACTATATTTTTCTATAAGCTTTTTCTCTATCGGATAAACTCCATATTTTCTAGCTGCTTCAACCATTTTTTTAAAGTTTTCCGGTTTTACTCCCGGATGTATGCTGTTGCTTGAAGACAATATGTAGCCTCCATTTGGGGCAACCTTTGCAATAGTTTCTTTTACAACTTCTTCAACTTCTTTAGGAGACAGTAATGGTAGAACAATTGTACAATCAATATTTCCTATGACACATATCTTTCCACCATATTTTCTCTTTACAGCTGCAGGCTCTATTGGATGAAGACCATCTGTACCGGTATCAATTATAAGGTCAAGTATACTCCATATCCTTTCATCAGTATGTTTTATAAATAATCTATTATTTTTCTTAGCAATATCGACGGTTTTCTTTAAATATGAATATATAAAGTTTTTAAACATTCTTGGTGAAAGAAACGAATTCTTTTCATCTGCATAATCATCTCCACTTAAAAGCACATCTGCGCCTATCTTTAAAGCATTCTCCATAACTCTAGACTTATATTCAAAAATTTTGTCAGCCAATATATATGCGTATCTCGGATATCTATAATACATTTTAAATAAATTATGCATTCCACCTACAATATAATGGGAAAATTCAAATACATCATGACCTAAAAATACAATTGCTTTTTCATACCTAAATCTATCAACAAGTTCGTTTAGGGTATTAAGCCTATATTCAGCATCTGGGTCAGGAATATCCAGTTTAGTAACATCTTTAAAATCTTTAACTGGCCCCTTATATGGATAGAGAATTCCTACATCACTTGTTTTCCAAACAATACATCATTCATCTTTAAAAGTATTTGGACCAATCTTTTCTAAATTAAAGTTTTCTCCACATGTAACTCCATCTAAATCAATATATTCAGCAAGATCGGCATAGCTTTTTAAACCAAATGAATCTACAATAGGTTTATCTATAATGAGTTCCCAAATAGGAACCTTATCAGGAACTTCTCTTTTAAGGCCGTTATAAATCTCTTATATCCATTCAAAATTCCACCAATAAATTATTTAGACCTTATTCTCTTAATAAATCTTTCAACCTCTTCTCTAGTAGGTAATCCTGCCTGCGCCCCCATTTTAGTAACTTTTAGAGACGCTACACAATTTGCAAAAAATACCGCATTTTCAATATTTTTTCCTTCACTTAATGCTACTGCAAGTCCGGCATTAAATGCGTCTCCAGCACCAGTTGTATCAACAACTCTTACATCGATTGTTGGAATAATTTTTCCAATATTTTTGTTATAAATATATGCACCTCTAGATCCAAGCGTTATAATAATATTTTTTACACCGAGATTTAAGAAATATTTACCAATTTTTTCTAGATCTTTATCGCCTCTAATACTTATATTTGAAAGTCTCTCAGCCTCCCTTATGTTTGGAGTCAATACATCTATTTCACTATAAATTTTAGGGGGGAGAGAAGTTGCTGGGGCAGGGTTTAATATAACTTTACAGCCGTATCGACTAGCTTTTTCTATAGCATAGACAATTGTTTTTAAAGGTATTTCAAGTTGAAGCAAAACTATGTCAGCTTCCTTTAAAATATCTTCAGCTCTATCAATATCCTTTCTAGAAACATTTTTATCTACTCCAGAGGCTACTGCGATAATATTATTACCCTTAGAATCAACTATTATTAATGCCACACCACTATGTGAGGAAGAGTCTTTTAAAACGTAATCTACATTTACACCTCTTGATAAAGCATTTTTAAGTAAAAGATCGCCAATATAGTCATCCCCCACTCTACTAACAATATAGGTCTTGGCTCCTAGTAGTGAAGAAGCTACAGCTTGATTTGCTCCTTTTCCTCCCGGGGACATTTTAAAATTCCACCCTAAAACTGTTTCACCAAGTTGAGGAACTCTATCAACAAACACTGTGAAATCCATATGCAGAGTCCCTATAACCACTATAACCGGTTTTCTCATATTTCTCCCCTTGCAGCCCTAATCATTGATAAAATATTTCTACTAGAAGCTGTTCTCGGAACCTCGCATCCAGAACTAAGTATAAAAAATGTTTCTCCAGCTTTTTCTAAACACTTTTTAACGTTCTCCACAATACTGCGAGGAGATCCATTTTTTAATAATCTTGTGTCAATGTTTCCAATTAAACATTTTTCTGGTAAAATTCTTCTAGCATAACTTATATCTACTGGAGAATCGATCTGAACCACATTTACATCAAGATTATTGATAGATTTGAGAAGATGAGCGTTGTTTCCACATATATGTAATGCAGAATATTTGTTGGATAGAGAGATCTTTTTAAAAATGTCTGAGAGAATATTAAAGCAGTATTTCTCAAATCTTTGGGGAGAAAGATAGATAAGTATAGGCTCCAAAACCATTATTAAGTCAGCTCTAGTTCTAAGAATCATTTCAAGAAGTATAGATAATTTTCCATATATTTTTTCTAATACATTCTCCATGCTATATTTGCTATTAAACATATATTTGAAAAACTGCAGTCCATTAAATAACTGATAACCGAGGGTAAATGGGCCAGTAATATAACTACATATAAAGAATCTATCACCAATCATACTATAAATTTCCTCTATAACGTTAATATATCCTTTAAAAACATCTATATTTAGTTCTCTCTTATCAATTTCATCAATATTATTCAACTTCTCAGTCAAAGACGGATAACAATCTACATATCTTATATTTAATCCTAAAGCCTCAGCCTCTAAGGTTAGATTCATAAATGGAAAAACTCCATCGGGCTTATAATATTTAACCATATCCACCTGTATTCTACTCATCAATTTACTGTCAGTAAAAGCTTTTATACAATCAACGTTAAGTAGATATGCTGAATGAACGCCAATTAACGGAATCACTGGAATCCTCTCTACATCTTCTCCTCTAATAGATTTTTCAACAATATTCCTTGGGTACAATTTTCTCACGTGAAATAGAATGACTAACATTTATTAAAATTTTATTAATTAGTAGGGACCGCCCAAAATGTTTTCCACTTTAATCCTCTAAAGGATATTCTACTGCTCGACCTTAAATATCATCGAAATTAAAATATTATTTCCCAGTTATCTATAACAATATTTCGTTTTCTCCTATACTGAAACTCTATCATAGATTTTCTATGCTACATGAAATCGGATCAGGTTTATGAAACTCTACTGTTTCAAGTTAATTTCTCCTTAGGTGAGAAACTAACATTTCCCTTTAATCATACATTTGCATACTGTTAATATAATTTATATAATAAATAAGAAATAAATATTATTTGGGGTTTAAATGCTTGTAACAACTATAGGTATACTTGTCTCGGATATAATTGCAGCAGAACTTCCTAGTATAGCAAATCCTGGAGAAGTAATTTTTACTCCACGTGGAATAAAGCTTAGAATCGGTGGACATCCAGCTAATGTTTCGATAGATCTAGTTAAACTTGGATTAAAAGAGAATTCTATAAGCCTTATAGGTGCAGTTGGTAAAGATATTTTTGGAAAATTCATTGAGGAAACATTACATAAATATGGTGTAAAAACGCATCTACAATACTATGACGTAGGGACATCTAAAAATATAATACTTGTAGTAAAGGGAGAAGATAGAAGATTTCATGTAGAGGTGGGTGCAAATCAATATTTAAACCCGAAACCAGTATATGGTATTCTTAAAGAGGAGAGGCCAAAAATATTTTATGTAGGCGCTACTGGATGGCTTGGAAAATTTGATGAGAGGCTTGAGGAGATACTACAATATGCCAAGGAAATTGGTTCAATAACATTTGTAGACATAATTGCACCTTACGGGAAAAATTGGGACTACATTATTCCTTCACTAAAACATACAGATATATTCCACTGTAATAATATAGAGGCATCAAATATAACTGGAGAAAAAACTGTAAAGGGAAATCTAGTAAAATTATATGAATACGGAGTAGAATTTCCAGTAATAACGCTGGGAAAAAATGGACTTCAAGCTCTATTCCGAGACAAATTGATAGATATGCCTGCTTTCCAGGTAAATGATATAGATCCTACTGGTGCTGGAGACGCATTTTGCGCAGGAATAATATATAAAATAATTAGCAAAAAATATAGATTAAATGAGATAGGGGTGAGAGACTTTAAGGAAATTTTAGTCTTTGCATCAGCAGTTGGTGCAAGTGCAACAACAGAGGAAGGGACAACAGAAGGAGTAAAAATAAACTTTATACAGAAAATAATTAAAGAGCAAGAGCAAAGAATATTGCAAAATACGAAAATTAAAGAAATAAAATAGCTTTTAGAATTTAGAAAAATAAAACATTTTCAGATATAAAATGTAGCGATATAAATTAATTTCCTATATTTATTCGTATCCAAGCCCTATATTAGATTAATGCATGGATTAAACACATATTTCAGTTATCTTATAAATGGATAAAAATACAAAAATTTATAAGGATTAACGAATATAGTATAATTAGGTGTCGAAATGAGTAAAACCGAAGTTGTAAAATATGAGAAGGGATTAACGACAAGAGTTCTTATCTTGTTCTTCATCCTCGGTTTTGCATCTTTTATCGTAAACGCATTTACATGGTATGGAGTAGGCATAACATTAGAACCTTTCTATGGTGGTAGAATAGGAGCACCCATATATATGCCCTTTGGATTCGCTTGGTTAATATTGTTAATATTCGAGGTAATGAAAAAGAAACTTACTCCAGCCGAAGCTGCAATTCTAATAGGCCTATTATTCCTAATATCAGACTCCCCGTTTCTATTTGCAACATACATGGAATATATTATAGGATTACCACATGCATCTGCAACAGACGCCAAAGTAGCTGAACTACTTACATTAATGCCCAGTTTTCTTGTACCAAAGGATCCAACATTAGTAGAACCAGCTTATACAGGAGGCGCTGGAATACCTGGAGCATTAATGCCCTACCTAGCATTCGCCATGTTCTTAATGATAATTTATCTATTATACCAATTCTTCCTGGCAACAGTAGCCAGTGAACAATTTGTAAAAGTAGAAAAATTACCATTCCCGGGAGTTGTACCAGTAGTAGAATTAACAAAAATATCAAAAATATCTTCAATTACTGAAAACAAAATACTATATCTGGGAATTATTCTAGGCTTCCTTAACTCATTAATCACAACAATAAACTATATCACACCTATGTTTAAAGTATTCTTCGCATACGGACAAATATACTTTGATGCATGGGATAAATTCTGGAGAGGATTAAATCCAAGTACTGGAGACTGGTGGATGTTCATCATGGCAGATACGGCTGTATTCTATCTGGCACCATTAGATGTCTCAGCTACTTCCACAATATGGTTAGGAATAATGACATTAATATATCCATTTATTGCAGTAGGAGCTGGATGGGTAACACCGGGTAAGAATCCTGGATGGACAGGACCCTTCCAATGGAGATTTATGTCACTATATTGTGTGCCATTAGCACTAGGTTTATGGAGCCTAATATTCGGATATAAAGTATATATAGGCAGTCTAAAGAAAGCATTTGAAAAGAGAAGTGGTGCAGCCGAAGAAGGTGAAATACCACCATTATGGGCATGGGGTGGATTAATAGGAGTCCTACTAATATGGCTCATATTATGGTTAGGAATAGGTGCAAGTGGGCTTGTAATATTGGTTGCAATATTATCAATATTCATTACATTAGGACAGGCAAGGGTATATGCTGAAACTGGACAGTGGGCAAGTAGCGCTCCACCCTATATGACGAGATATCTAGTTGTAGGGGCTTTTCCAGAAAATCCATGGAAATCTACAGCTGGATGGGCTACGATGGCTTCAGCCAACCATATCTATGGAGGAGCATATCTAGCACAAGCTTCACATTGTACATGGGGTTCATTACAGGTATACAATTTAGGATATGCTACTAAGACAAAGCCTAAAGATGTTTTTGTAGGACAATTATTAGCGTATCTATTTATGGTTATAGTAGGCTTTCCAGTAGTAGTATCATTAGTGTTCTCTATAGGAGCAAATAAGCTGGGAAACACGTGGTTTGTATCGAGATTAGTTGCAAGGAATTCTAAAGTGTGGGATATGTATGGTGTAATAAATAAAGGTGGCCTATTATCTACTGAGAGAATAGGGATGTTTGTATTAGCACTAATTCTTGTAGGACTATTATGGTTCCTGAGAACCAAGTATGCATGGTTCTTTATCACACCAGTAGCATTATTCTTCTATTCTGGAATGTGGTTCTTAAGTGCTGCTCCAGCATTTATATTAAAGTTAATTACATTAAAAGTCTTCGGAGTAAAGGCCTACGAAAAATACGGTGTACCATTAGCTGTTGGATATCTGGTAGGATTAAGCTTCGGAGCCTTCCTTGGAGTAACGTTATTAACGTTCTATAAAGCTCCTTGGGCTTAAAATATTATTGTTTTTTTCCCTTTCCATCCTAGAATGATAAAAACATTTATTATTTATTATAATGCTCTAATATATGACTATGGTGGTTAAATTTGAAGTTATCAATAAGTATTATTTTTTTACTAGTCTTAACTACAGTCCTATTTTCAATTAATTTTAGTGCTGAGATCGGAGATCAAAATAAACTTGAGTATAATAATATTTGGAGTGATATAAAGTTTTTTTCATCATTTAAATCGAGGTTTACAGGGTATAGTGGTTTTTATAATAGTGGTGATTATATTTATAGTGTCTTTAAAGACATCTTCGGCGAAAACAATGTTAGGGTTCAATCCTATAATGTTTTAAGCCCTATAGATGAGGGTTCCAGTATAGAGATTATTAAAGAAAGAATAGTCTTTGATGCATATGGCATGTATCCCAATCTTATTGCTACTGGTAAGGTAAAAGATTTAACTGGAAAGTTGTATTATGCGCATAAGGGTGATCCGTCCGAATTAAATATACCGTTAAATAATTCAATTATATTAATGGACTTTGATTCAGGAGATAGCTGGATTAGACTAATTAAATTTGGTGTGAAAGCAGTAATATTTATAGGTAGCAATTATACTACTAGGTTTGAAACTTATAGTAAGTTTATTCAAGCACCATTAAACTTTCCACGACTATATGTTACGCCAAGAGTTGGAAGAGAATTATTAAAATATGCTAATGGCAGTATGGTTAAAATTAATCTTAACATGTCTCTAAAATTGGTTAAAGCATATAACTATATAGGTATTATTGAGGGATCAAAATATAGAGATAAAGCAATAATATTTATGGCCCACTATGATTCTGCATCAGTGGTTCCTGCGCTTTCTCCTGGAGCAGATGATAGCATAGGTATATCGCTTCTACTCGAGTTAGCTAGAACGTTGTCTAAAACTAAACCTAAATATACGCTGGTATTTGTAGCCGTTTCAGGTCACTGGCAGGGTCTTGCGGGTGCAAGAGAATTTGTAGATGAATATTTCTTCGGAAACTTCTCTAAAAAATATTTTCCATTCATAACGTTTGGATTCGAGATTTCTTCCGGTGCAGCTCAGCTGGTACCTACACTTGGAGGATTTTTCTATTCACATAGGCATGCAAATCTGGTACAGACATATTCCACACTGTTTGGATTTATCCAAAAAATATTTAAGAGCTACAGTGAATTAAATTCAGAATATTATAATCGTATTATAAGTGAAGAGGTTAGGACCGGTGAAGCGTTCTCAGCAAGCACTATATTTAATGGATATGCTTTCCCATTTATCTCGGATGTAGAGGCAGTAGGATTAACTGGAAGTCTGGGAATAACTTTTGTAACATTTAAAGATAGTAGAGTTAGATTATTCACGCCAATAGATATTCTAGAAAACGTTGACAAAGATAATCTGATACCGCAGATAGATTTCATAGAATTTTTATTGGAGAGAATATTAGATACAGATCCAGGTAAACTTTATACTGGAAGTATATCTCAGATAACTCCTACAAGACTGAATCCGAGGCCTGCTGGTGGAACGGGATTTGCCAACCTAAAGATAGAAGTCGTGAAGTATGATCCAACCCACCCTAAACTTTATAGTCCTGTACCGAATTCAATTGTAGTTATATATAAAGTTCATGCATGGTATGCAAGCGGATATCCGTACACACGTTACAATCCCTTTGGATACATTATAAATATAACTGATGGAAACGGCAAACTATATGTTAAAGGTTTGCCGATACTTCATGCGGCAGCTGGAGCACCAATGATATACGCATATAAGGTTGATGAAAAAAGTGGGGAAATAATATATTTCCCAGATGAAGGTAGTCATGGGGCTGGAACATTTCCACATATGGTTGAAATTAGACAGCCAATACAGACTGTTAGAACAGTTGTATTTGAAGGTGGATGTATAGTACTGCCGGATATAATTTTACCAGATAAGCTTTGGTCTACAGTAACTCTTGGAACATATTATAATCCATTTACACCAATAGGTTTCACATACTATGAAAGCCCACTTACAATTAGTATAGATCTCTTTGAAGCAGTATCATATGTAAAGCCTCTTTCATATGGAAGCTATTATGAACCAACTAAGGCTTTACTATTACTCTATGTTCCTAAAGGATATCGTATACAGGCAACTGTGTCAGCAACAGGTCAAGCTAGAAAGATAATATTATTGCTAAATAATTCTATGAATAATCCGGATGGATACGGATATCTTTTCAAAGAAACTGGTAGACAATATATAGTTACATTTAGTATATATAAATATGCAAAGCAGATATATTACATGGCATATACAAGATATGAGAAGGCTATAGTTCAAGGTATAAGAGACCCATCCACCGAAAAACATCTAAACCTAACATCATACTATCTTAACTTAACAGAGAAATCTATTGAAGAAAACAACTATGTATTGGCTAGAAAATATTCTATCGATGCATGGAGTAATTCTCTGAAAGCATATGATAGAAGCAGAGGATTACTTATAGATTTTACATATAGTACTGTATTAATAATGTTATTGGTTGCTCCCTTCGCAGTTCTATTTGAAGCATTAATCATATCAAGTACAGGATATAGGAGAGGAATAACAATAGTATTGACTTCAATTATAGTCTTCTTCCTACTCAAATTTTTACATCCAGGATTTAATGTGGTTACAAGCCTACCTGCATTAGTTATGGGTATAATATTAATAACATTAGCTATACCTGCAGTATTCTTCCTATTTCTCGAATTCAACTACGGCATAAGTGAGGTACGTAAATCAACTATTGGACTACACTTTTTAGAGAGAAGTAGATTCGATATGCTTTTGTCTTCACTTAGCATAGGTATTCAAAATATGAGGAAAAGAAAGCTACGTACATTTCTAACATTTATGGCCGTTATATTAATGGTTATGTCACTTGTATCTTTAAGCTCGGTTGTACCATTAACGATGATATCCAGACTAAAGCTTCCTCCCTCGGGGTCGTATAATGGCATATTGGTTAGATCATATTACTATGATCCATTAAGCACAGATCTATATAATTATCTTAAAGTTACGCTCGGGGATCAATGGTATATTAGTGAAAGGTATTGGTGTTATGGACCATTTTTAATATCAGCTAAGGGTAGAAATGCCACTGTAGATGCTGTAATAGGATTGTCTTCAGATGAAAAACATATAGCTTTTAGCGAGGTGGCTAGATCTCTTAGAGGAGAGTGGTTTAGTAAATATGATATATATAGTTGCATTATATCGGAAGATCTTGCAAATCTATTAGGCGTAGATTATGGTGATATAATAATATTTAGAGGATTAAAACTAATTGTTAGAGGAATATTTGACAAAACATTTGCATCTGAGTCGGTAATAGATATTGATGGTAACACTATTTTGCCGATAGACAGAGAAGAAGTTGATGCTCAGCAAAGATTTAGCTTCGAATTTAGATATGATTGGGATAGCGTAATAATTGTTCCATCCCATCTAGCCAGAACTATGCCTGGATTCTTTATATCATCAATAGCCGCATCACCTAAGCAGAGAATAGAAATGGGTAGGTCTGAAACAGTTTCAGAAAGTGAGATCTTTGAAAAGGCTAGTGAAATATTTAATACTCTTGATGGATTAGTAGTTGTTGCAAAGGTCGATGACGATGTGTATGAATATAATAAAATGTTTACACAAACAGTTTTTGGAGGAGAATTCATTATAATACCTACAATCATAGTTGGATTGGTTGTTACAATGACTATTTTAGGAAATATTTATGAAAGAACGAGAGAGATGTATATTTATAGTTCTCTAGGACTTGCACCACTCCATGTTGCAAGCATGTTTATTTCAGAAAACCTCGTATACGCTATTGTAGGAGGCTTACTTGGATATATATTGGGAATAGTAAATTCAAAGATACTAAACATATCTACAATTACTGGTGGATATATTGGTACAAACTATTCGGGCTCATCTGTGATGTTTGTAATGGGTATGGTGATGCTGCTAGTAATGCTTTCAAGCCTATATCCATTCATTAAAGTAGCTAAAATAGTCACGCCTTCTCTTGAAAGGAAATGGAGACCTAAGACTAAGCCAAAGGGAGATGATTGGGAAATACCTCTACCATTTACCTATACAGATGAAAGGGAGATACTGGGATTAATGGCGTTCTTACAGGAATATATGAACGCTAAGAAGATTGAACGTACCGGAACATTCAGCGTACTCAATGTAAATGTAGGTAAAGGAGCAGAGGAATATAGAGTTGATACAAGAGTATGGTTGGCTCCATTTGAACTAAATATTGTTCAACAAGCAACAATAACGTTTCTGAAAAGCAAGACCGAGAGAAAAATATTTACATTAGTTAGGCTGCATAGATTTAGTGGTCCATATGATCAATGGATGACTACAAATGTTAAATTTATAGATGATCTAAGAAAACAATTTCTTACATGGAGGTTATTAAAGGTTGAGGATAGGGATAAATATGTGGAAATAGGTAAAAAACTTATATTAGGTGAATAAGATGAGCGAAGAAAAAATTGAATTCAAATCTGGTTTAACAAAGGTATCTATGATGGCTATAATGTATGCAGCGGTAATAATGACTCCAGTAATAATATTCATGGCATTATCGACTGGATTAACCGATCCAGCTAGATTTATACCCGTTTTTGTTACACTACTATTGTTTACAGAAGTAGGTAGATATGTGGGTAGATATATATCTACACAGGAAGCCTATATCATATACTTTATGGCTGAACTCGTAGCCTTTGAATCTCTCTATTTTCAAGGATTATTAATGGGACTATATTACAGAGAAGCCCCATATACAAAACTGTTTGGAATAGCAGATAAAATTCCAACATGGGTCGCTCCCCCTTTAGATGCGTATGCAGTTAAGGTTAGAACATTCATCGCCCCTGAATGGGCTCTACCTCTAGCGGTATCTCTATTGGGGACCTTGGCAGGAATACTTGTAGATATAGGACTATCATTCCTATTTATACAACTCTACATTGAGACTGAGAAACTACCCTTTCCAATAGCCCCTATAGACGCTCAAGCGATCTCAACTTTAACCGAAAGATCCCCACAAAAAATAACTATATTCTCCTTAGCAGCAGTTATAAGTTTCTTCTATGAATTTATACTGTATGGATTACCAGCTATCTCAGAGGTATTAATGGGTACACGTGTTACATTTATACCTTATCCATGGATAGACCTTACAAACCTATTTGAAGTCGCTGTTCCAGGAGCAATTTTCGGTATAGCTACAGATATATCTACATTTGCCGTTGGATGGGTTATACCCTTCAATTCAGTTATATGGATATTAATAGGATCTATTAGTTTCTTTATTATAGGAAATTTTCTTGCATTAAAAATACCCCATCCTTTGTTTAAAGGATGGCAGGAAGAATGGGTTCCTGGGCAAAGCGTTTCATGGATATGGCAGAGGTCCGTATATAATTTATGGGCGAGTCCAAGAATAGGAATAACGTTGGCATTAGGAATATTTTCAGTAATAGTTTCTGCAAAAGCTATTATAAAATCGATTAAAAGTCTTAGAAGATTAAGTGAAATATCTAAGGCTAAAGGCTATTTATCACTACCCTACATTCTTTTACTCATAATTAGTGGAGCAACAATAGGTATAGCTTTAGATATATATCTTTACCCACGGCTATGGTTTGTATGGATAGTATTATGGACAGTCATACCATTCATACAAGGAGTCTTATTGGCCAGAAGCTATGGTGAAGTAGGATTAGGTGTACAGATACCGTATGTAAAGGAAGCATTTATGCTTGCATTTACGGCACCTGGAGATCCTGTACCATGGATGGTTCCAGCAAAGATAACTACAAGTGCGGGTATAATTACTCATAGAATAAAGGTAGCTATGCTTACAAAAACTAGACCTATAGATTACTTTAAAGCAACCGTTATAGCACTTCCTTTAATAATATTTTTAAGCTTTATATATTGGCAAATATTTTGGTCTATGGCAAAGATACCTTCCTCATTCTATCCATGGACAGGTATCCAATGGCCTATTGCATCACTAAACTTTTCGTTATGGGTTTCAAGGTCTATAGTAATCTTTAAGCCAGATGTAATTATTGGGTGGCTTGTGATTATATTAGTTGTATCACTTATAGCAAGATACTTTAAACTACCCTTCTCACCGATAGGATTTGCTGCCGGAACAGGATTATTACCTCATTTTGCTATAAACTACTTTATTGGAGCCCTTCTTGGAAGATATTTATCAAAGAAAATTGGAAAAGAGAAATGGGAGATGTATAGATCGGTAATATTAGCTGGACTTTTCGCCGGCCTAGGTCTAGCTGTAGCAGTGTCAGTAGCAGTGACAGTAATCTTTAGATCTATATGGAGTACACCGTTCTAAAGGTGATAGACATACTCTACAAAAAATCTCTACTTTTATTATTAATATTATTAATAATTACTATTATATCATGTTTTTCTCATTTCATTTCATCTCCATTTACTATAGAAGTTGTGGACGAAAATGGTTCTCCAATACTTTCTAAATTAATATTTATGATAGATATTAGTGGACAGAGATCTTATATTTATTCTAAAAACGGGTATCTCTATATCGACGAAAAATTTTTAAACGGCTTTCTAATAGGACCTTTCCCTTCGCAGAAGCCAATCTATCTGCCATTATTCATTAGGATAGATAAATCATTGTCTAAAATAGTTTTACATAGAGGAGGAGTTGTAAAAATTATTGGGTCTCCATTTCTTCTCAACGAAAGCACGACTCCAAGCAATATCATATATAGGTTGTTTTACTCAAATAGATCTATTAAGAACGTTTTAAGAGAGTATGATATAAATACGCTTATTTTATTCAACAAGAGTATTGTTATTCCCTCAAATACTCTTTGTATTATAAGTCTTTCTTTTAAAATCGGAGGAAAAAACTATGTTTATAATTTTACTAAATATTTGAATTGGAATCACATAGATATAATTGATCTTTATAAGGAATTCTACAATGAAAACTATAATTATGTATCTAATTTTTATAACAAGGTTCGAGAAGAAATATATGAAGCTGAGGAGTTTGGCTTCTATCTTGGATTTGAGGAGAACGAAATCAGAATTGCTGAAAAATACATATATTTATCTATAAATAGTTGTGATAGTCTTCTTTCATTAACGTATTTAAGAAAAGCACAGTTAACATTATATAATTGTGAGAAAAGAATTGAGAAACTTTATACTGAAAGCAGTATACATGTATTCATATTGTCTTTCATCATATCCCTATCAATAATTTTTGTTGTATCAATGTTTTTTGAAGAAAAAAATAAGCAGACACTATGGTTTATAATTATATCTGCAGTTATTTTCATTGTGCTCGAAAATATCTATCCATCATTTAAAATAATACCTTTAATATACAGGTTTTCACCAATATTTTCTACACTTATAATTATAATGTTACTAATATTAAGCGAAGATTTCCCGGACACAGTTTCCTCAAGCGGTGTAGCGTTAATCGCATCAATTTCTGTCTCAATCAAACTTGCATTGAGAAATCTTATGAAGAGAAAGGTTAGATCCTTCCTGTTAATATTATCAATAATAATACTAACTATAGGGATATTTAGTTTAACCAGCTTCAATATATCTATATGGATTCAAACAATATCCAAACCCTATATCACAAGTTTCTCAAATATAATGATTGTTAGAAAATTGTCAGAGTCTATTAGTACACCATATTTACCTCTAGCAATCGATGAAATAGAATGGATAGCTATGAACAATATTACAGATATCTCTATTAGATTTATGAACATGCCTAGACTATATCCATATACAATTATAGGTAATAATGTGAGCTATGATCTCCAAGGTTTAATGGCATTTACAGATAGTGAACATCGGTATGTTGATTTTAAAGAAATATTTATAAAAAAATATGGCGGACATTTTATAAAACAATCTGATGAAAATTCTATAATGCTTAGTGAAGAAGTAGTAAAATATATGAATCTAAGTATAGGAGACTATATTTATATCTATATTGGTAAGAGAAAGTATAAGCTTAAACTTATAGGCATATTTAATGGGGATAAATTAGCTAAGCTAAGGGACCCCTTTGGAGAAACAGTTGTTCCACTTAAATTAGAGCGCCAAGATAGGGAGATTATATCTGTTCCTGCAGATGCTAAACTTGTTGGAATAGTTTCACTAGATACTGTATTAAAGTTGGGTTTAAAGCCATATATTTTGACTGCAAGGGTTAAAGGAGATACTATAGAAATAGGTGAAGCTATAACAATGTTACTAAACTTATATGTAGTTACATATAATGAAAATGTTTTAAGAGAATATTTTCCGGGGAGTATAGTTTCTCTCAAGGGAAGTGAATTATTAATACCTTTAGCAATAGTTTTTCTAAACATCTTTTTAACAATGCTAGACAATGTTAGAAGTAGGAAAAAGGAGATGGAAATAATGTTGTCCATAGGTGTAAATCCAACTCAAATAGAGTTGATATTTATTTCAGAAGCTATAATTGTTGGATTAATTAGCAGTGGTATAGCCTATCTATTTACAGCAATAATGTTTTCTACAAAATTTTTCTGGAGATTTTTACCTCAAATTGATGTGAAGATAAGTTCAATGGATGTTCTTACATGTATAGCTGTATCGATTCTCCTATGTATTATATCGTCGATTATTCCATCGTTCAAGTCATCGACAATTATAACTCCATCTTTACAAAGAAGATGGAAGATGGAGCGGAGAGCGCCTGAGGAAGGATTTGTAGAAAGACTGCCTGTAAGAATTCCAAAAGAAAAAATAAATAGTTTTCTCGATTTCCTTGAGGATAGATTAAAGACATATAATCTTGGAGTAAGTATATGTGAAGTAGATATATTAGAAAAAGATTATAGGAAGCCAAGACTTATATTTATGTATAAATCGACTGCAACACTTTCTAGAAGAGCATGTAATACCTATAATGAAGTAACATTTAAACTTGAAGAAGACTTTTATAAAGCTTATGTAAAATCTATTCCCAAAATATATGTAAAGGTTTCGGGAGCACTGTGCTCTTATGAGACAATAACAATATTAAGAAAAATTTCTATTGAATGGGGGGCATATACCTCTAAGGTATTAGCTGCATTAGGTAAAGATATCGAACCATTATACTATTTAATAGAAAAGTATCAGCCTTCTAAGATAACAATTTTAACCTTGAAATCAATGAGATATAACTTAAATATACTTAAGGAAAGACTTTTTTCGAATAGAATTCCGATACCAGCTTTTGAAATAGTACCAATAGATGATTTAATAAATAATTTAGACAGTTTTGTAGAAAAAATGGAGAGTGTTGCTGAGGATACAGGAATAATTTTCACTACAACGGATTTAAATCCGCTCCCAATGTTTTTAACAATACTCGGTATTAAGTTAAATAAAACAGTAGTATATTCAATAAAACATAATGGACACTATGAGTTTAAAGAAGCCAATATCCCTAAAGTTTTGTGATTTTTAGCATCATTTAATTCTAAAAGTTAATTTTTTAATCATAAAAAATATATAGAACGAAAAAGATTTCCTCTCACTCATTATTTAAGTAAAACAATGAAGAGGGAGCTAGAATGAAATTGGTGAAACTAGTTCTACTCGCATTAATGATATTAATATTAATGGGTTTAGGTATATTCTTATGTATTTCTAATGCGGCTGCAGAAATCATTGTATATACGTTAATAGGATTAGCTATAATGTATCTATTCCTTGGCATATCACTTTTTCTAGTAGGTTCTTAACGTTATTTTAAATGCTTACATAATAAATATTATAAATCTATAGACTTATCTCAGGTTTCTCATATAAGTAATGATAGCTTACTGGGTTTAAGTGCTCTTAATGCTTATCCTTTAGCTTAGGCTGAGTGGTGCTTCAGGCGAATACATATTTTAGTATTGAGGGCTATATTGCATTTTTAGATATTACTTCTACATTCTGAGAACATTTAGAACGAATATAATAGGGATAGGCTTGCAATAAAGACAGATGCTGATACCTAGATTCAGTAAACTATCAAACGGTAAGATTATATAAAGGTTTTTAAATAATATATTTGATAAATATGAGCAATTTAGTTATATGGAAATTATTGCATCAAATTATTCTGAAAAACTTAGAGATCTTGGGGAAAATGGATTTAATGTATGATGTAGAGGAGATGGAGGAAAATCACCCATTAATACTCTATTTAGAGAGAAGGTTGATAAGATTATTTACACCTATAGGAGGGCTTTCATGTCCAGAGCTAGAAAAAATGATCCTTGAAGCACTTGGCAGAGATAGAAGATCTTTTGAAAGAACGATATTTCTTTTTATAAAGGAATATTTAAATGTTAGTGGAGTGGAAAAGATAGGCTTAGAGAAAGAAACTGATAAAAGAAAGCCAGAAGAAATAGTTGTATAGTTTCAATTATATTATTTTTCTATAAGGCTATCCTCAATAAAATCTATTATAGAATCAAGTACAGCTATAATTACTAGGAAAAAATTGTGAAAGATTATAAGCGATAATATAGATAATATGATTGAATAGGGGAGATGTTCAAAATATTCTGGTGCAATATCTTTCTTCGATATTATATCTATAATATCCTTTATGAAGAAGATTATTTGAAATATAGATAATAATAGTAAATTTGTGTGGAAAAAAATTATAACTATAAGCCATATAATTCCCCATAATAGATAATATTTTAATCTTTTAAGAAACTTTTTATTAAACATATGTCTGTAATATATGGATGTAATGTTAAATATATTTTACTATATAAAATGATCTGCGAACATAAAAATTTTTATTTAAGTATTAAAACATTTTGATAATGAACGTTGCCTAAAATAATTTATTTTTGACATAATTTTAAAATACATTTAATTCTCTTTTTACTTTCACCTATCTCTCTAAAATAGCTTTATATTTACGTTTTATATACATATATATTACCATTATAGGTGGAATCTATTGACTGAAGATAAGATACTCGTAGCTAAGAGGATGAATGAAATATCTAGGATAGACATAGAATATAGAAAAATGTTAGATTGGCGGGTCAGAGAAAATGCCAATACAAATACCTCTTTTTCAAATTTTATATCATTTCTTGTAGATAAGATTGTCAAGAAGAAAGAGGTATTATCATATTATCTACCCACAAAGTCAGTTGAAATGTATTTTAATGGAGATATACATATACATAAACTTCCTAATAGTATTTGGATCCCGTATTGTGCTGGCTGGTCTTTCCAGAAAATATTAAAAATGGGTTTAAAGACACCTACAATTATATCTAGTCCTGCAAAGCATATTGATACAGCTGTAAGTCATGTGATAAACTTTTTCTTCCTTACAGCTCAGGAGTGGACTGGAGCTACCGCTATGTCTGCATTTGACTTATATGCGGCACCATTTGTATATTATGATAAAGCTGACTATAAATCTGTTAAACAGGCTATGCAGAAGATGTTATATGAATTAAATTATCCCTCTAGAATGGGTTATCAAAGTCCATTTACAAATATAACTTTGATGATCGATACTTCTCCTGAAATACTTGAAGGAGACGCTATTATAGGAGGTAGAAAAGTTGGAAGTTTAGGGGATTTTATTGAAGAGGCTATAACCATTGATAAAGCTTTAATGGATTTATATCTGGAGGGGGATGCTTTTGGACAGCCATTCACATTCCCTATTCCAACATTAATGTTAACTAAAAATTTTGATTGGAATGGTAGAAGATGGGGAGATCTTGTAGATAGAATATTTTATGCATTAGCTAGAAAGGGTGTTGCATATCTTTTAAATGGATATGCCACAAATATTGATGCACTTTATGCTATGTGTTGTAGGCTTACAATTGATACTAGTAAAATAAATAATCATGTTATTTTGTCTTTGAATGCTGAAGATGATGTGGGAGAATATTTGAGGAAAAATAGACAGGCATATGGTATATGGGCTCTACCGGATGCTACCGGAAGTATTGGCGTTGTAACTATAAATCTTCCTAGGTTAGGTATATTGAGTAAAGGTGATTGGAATTTATTTGAAGAACTTCTTTTAGAGAGACTTAAAATTGCTAGAGAGGTTTTATTGACCTGGAGAAAGAGATATGAGGAAAGTTTATATGATGGCTTAATGCCCTTAACCAAGATATATCTAGGGCATTTTAACAATCATTTCAATACTTTTGGAATTATAGGGTTACCGGAGGCTGCTGCCGCATATATGAATGATCCTAAGTTATGGGTTGACTATGATTATAGTAAGATTAGCGAAGCTGTCAAAATCATGAAGAAAATGGTTTCTCTTGTGAGAAAAGTTGCAGAAGAATATGAAGAGATCGATGGATATCTATATAATGTTGAAGAAATTCCTGGGGAATCTACTGGATATAGGCTTGCAAAACTTGATTATAAGAAGTTTAGAGATAAAGTTGAGAGAGGAGATATATTTATTCCAAGGGATGGTGAAGTACCATTCTATAGTAATAGCATTATTCCATATTATGCGAATATACCTATATCTTTAAGGGCTAAATGGGAGGGAGAGGTTCAGAGAGAATTTACTGGAGGTGTAATGATGCATCTATTCCTATACGAGTCGCCGGATCCAAAAGCTTTGAAAAAACTTGTTCAGAGAATAGCTATGAATACAAAGGTAGTCTATTTCAGTATTACTCCTACAATATCTGTATGTAGGAAATGTGGATGGAGTTCTGTAGGAGTATATGATAAATGTTTGAAATGTGGATCAAATAATCTAGATTTATGGAGCAGGATTGTTGGATACTATCGACCTGTAAGGAATTGGAATATAGGTAAGAAAGCCGAATTTAAGCTTAGAAAAACTTATGGTGGAAAAGAACTATAGGCTAAATTCTTATTTATTTTGTTCTATGAAAACTAAATCTAATATCTATATTTTTGTAGATATTAGTCGAAATAATAAAAATATATATGCTATACTAGTTGTTATGGAAGAGAGGATAAGAACGTTGGGAAGAAGCTTAAATTGGGTTAAACATCGGAGGAAACTTGGTAAATATAGAAAGAAAAGCTATGATATAGCTTTTATAAGACGTTTACAAAAAGTTGATAAAAATATTGAGGAAATAAAGATTTTATATAGCATTAATAGTCTAATAGAATATTTATTTAGTCTTGAAAAAAGGTTTAATATAGTTAAAATATATATGGATGACTATGTTTTACATAAATTGTCTCCGAATATTATGGAAAAATTACCTATAATACCTTAATCGAAAATAATGCGTAAGAGAGGATATATTAGGAGAATAATGTTGTTGGTTGACGGAATAGCTGGAATAAGTAGAAAGGGGAAATCGCACCCCCGGGTTGCCCTCTAATCATCGCATAGCTCGGAGGGCAACTTCATAATAATTATTAGTATTATAACTATATATATTTTATGTATCAATTGAGACCGTCCAAAATATTTAGGAGGGGTTTGCTTATATTAATTTATGGCTATAAAGTTTAGGGGGAATCGAACCCCAATTAAAATAGTTGAATATGCTATATATCTATCTCTCAGGATTAAGCCTCAGAAAGATTGCTGAAAGGCTTAGAGAAAACAAAATAATATATACCACCAAAAGTTACATATCCATCTTCTTAACAATAATAAATGAAAATAATAATTAAATGAACCACACAACCCTATGGTTGTGTGGGAATGCTGGACGACAAAAAAATGGAGGGATGAAGGCAACCCCAATCCAAGGCACATGGATAAAGCACATACTAGTGTGAGAGGGGAGAGGTAGCCCACCCTAAGAAACAAAAATATATATACGTTTTTTACCTCCACCATTCCCCTTCACGATGAAATTTGAGGAAGATGGGGAGGTGGAGGGTCAGGACACTGCCAACACTAGTATCTTAATCCGGGGTCGGATAAAATTCTACCGAACCTACCAAATCTACCGATACCACCGAGCCTACCGATACACAGCTAACCCGACACCCGGATCAACTAGGGTTTAGGGCTACCCCCTGCCCCCAATCCCGGGATCGAGGGGCAAATGCTACGATACGTCAACCCGGGTTGACGAACAATACAATGACATTGGGGTAAGGGTCTGCACCACCATTCTATGGACTCGATGAATCATGCCACCCTCCACGATGAATTTGAGGGAGAAGGGTGGCATGATGAGAGTTAAAAGATTAAACAGGTTTAGGCTTAGAGTCTATGGGGAGCAGGAAGATACTCTAAAAAACATATGCTACATGTCTGCAACATTATGGAATAAGCTAAACTATGTTCGACGCCAATCATTCTTCAAAGGATGTTTTAGATGGAATAGAGGCGTAGAAGAGCTATACAACAGCTTTAAGAAGATTCTTGGCTCAGCAATAACGCAGGAAATTATTAGGAAGAACGATGAGGCATGGAAAAGCTTCTTCAAGCTAAAAAGAATGCTTAGAGAGCATAGACTGCCACCAAATATTAAAAGAGTTAGGCCGCCGGGATACTGGAAGGATAGGAATAGCGGTAGGAAGAGGTTGATGACAGTATTGAGATGCAATACATATAAAATTATCGAAGAAAATGGGAGAAGATATCTAATCATATTGCCAAGAAGGCTTGGGCTAAAGATTAGGGTTGCTGGAAGCTTCAGATGGCATGGTAAACAGGGTAGACTAGAAATATACTATGACAAGCTAACGGGGAGATGGTATGGCCGACAATCAATAACAGCTATCATTCAGCCAAGACATACCATCTCCCCTAGAAGGGCTTTCGTAGACCTAGGCGTCATCAATATCATTACTGCGTGGATTGAGGGTGATGTGGAGCCGATAGCTTTCAGCGGTAGACCTTTGTTGGCGGACTGGTATTACTGGACAAATAAGATATCATATTATCAGAGCCTTGCAAAGAAAGTTAATGGTAAAAATACTACGAGGAGGATTAAAAAACTTTATTGTAAACGTAAGCGCAGGTTTAGGGATAGGATAAACAAGATTATAAAGAAATTTATAGACATATGTGTATCAAAAGATGTCACAGAGATTGTATGCGGAGACCTTAGAGGAATCAGGGATAATTGTAAGAAGGGGAATGGCTCTAGGAAGAAAAACAAGATCATAAATAATTTCTGGAGCCACAGATACATCACCAATAGGCTTAAAACGACTGCAGAAAACCATGGCATAAAGCTAACATTGATAGATGAACATAATACATCATCATACTGTCCAATATGCTGTGCAAGGGGTAGGAGAATGTATAGAGGACTATTTTACTGCAAAAGATGTGGTAGGGATATGAATGCAGATGTAGTCGGAGCATTGAATATTGCAAGGAAGTGTGGTGTAAAAATATCTTCAAACGTAAAGCTACATCCAAAATCCATAAAAATAAAAGAAATAATGATACAGAGAAACAATAATCCCGATGAGGGATAACTGGGTGCAGACCCACCCCGCAATCCATATATAGGATTAATCCTATATATGGATTGCGAATTGGACGGTCTCGTATCAATTTATGGTGATAGCTTTGGTTAAGATAGACGAGGTCTATGAAAATATATTGATTGCAGATAAGGTTTTAAAGAACATTGTTTATCATACTCCTCTAGATCATTCGCATACATTGTCTAGAATTACTGGTGGAAAAGTTTTTCTTAAACTTGAAAATCTTCAGAGAACTAGTTCATTTAAGATTAGAGGAGCATACTATACTATTAATAAACTTTTAAGATCTAGAGAAATAAATCTATGTGTAGCTGCTTCATCCGGAAATCATGCTCAGGGAGTTGCTTTAGCATCTACCTTACACAAATTGAAATCAATTATAGTGATGCCAGAATATACTCCAATTACAAAGATAATGGCTACAAGAAGATATGGTGGTAAAGTTGTATTATATGGTAAAAGTTATGATGAGGCTTATGCAAAGGCTGTAGAAATATGTGAAAAAGAAAGAGGAGTATTTATACATCCTTTCAATGACTATAATATCATTGCTGGTCAGGGTACTATTGGACTAGAAATATTTAGAGATTTAAGTATGGTCGATGTTGTAATTGTACCTATAGGTGGCGGTGGACTTATAGCTGGTATAGCTACAGCATTGAAAAGACTGCGGCCCTCAGTAAAAATAATTGGTGTTCAACCTAAGGGTTCACCAGCAATGTATAAATCATTTAAAAACAAGCGCTTAATGAAATCTATTTCTCTAAATACTATTGCCGATGGTGTTGCTGTAAAATCTCCTGGAGAAAAGCCCTTTGAAATAATTTTAAAGCTAGTAGATGATATCTTTTTAGTAGAGGAGGATGATATAGTTAGAGCTTTATTTTTATTGCTTGAGAGAAGTAAATGTGTTGCAGAACCAGCTGGGGCACTTAGTGTCGCACTACTATTAAGTGGACAAATGGATGTAAAGAATAAAAGAGTAGTTGCATTAATTAGTGGAGGAAATATTGATCCAGACCTATTGATAAGAGTAGTTAATAGGGCTCTTATATTAGAGGGTAGGAGGGTTAAGATAAAAGGTATAGTACCTGATAGACCTGGCATATTGAGGGAAGTTTTAGATACATTTACGTCTGTCAAAGCAAATATAATTACTATAGATCATGATAGAAGTAGCATATATTTGAAACCAAATGAAACCGAAGTAACAATTACATTAGAGTTACCGAAGCCAGAAAAACTAGATATAATTTTGAAGAATTTAAAGAAAAAGGGATTTTATTTTCAAAAATATAGTTGAAATAAATCTTTTTCTATATTTTTATAATTTTTATTTTATTGATGATTTCTTTCAGACTTATATCTTTATCCTTAGCAACATATACTAAATGTTTTACCTTAAATGGATCTATACCAAACATTTTTGATGCAACTATATCTATAGCTAGAATATCTTTTGAGATAAGAATTTTATCATTTACCTCAACTATATTTAGGTTTGGCTTAACTATTTTAGCTATATCTGAGATGACTTTATCCATACCCCTAGGATGATATCTAAAATACTTACCTTTCACAGCAACTATTCCAAACAAATTCTTTAATGCAGCAGTAATTTTTGTAGATGGATGGCTCCCTATTTTAGCTATATTTATAAAGTAATCTATGTTAAATAAAATCGTAGGTATAGGTATCTTTTTTACAGCCCTGGGATTAGGTATACTTATATCTATTTTTCCATATGAAAGCAAATTTTTCAATAAAACTTTTCCACCAAAATCTTTTGCCAAATCATATAGTTTAAGTTCATAGAAACGGGTCTCCACTCTATGTAAAGTACTGTCCGTGTCTCCAATCAATATTTGATTAGCATGATCCACTAAATATTGTAACAAGGTTTTAAGCATATTCATATCTGGCGGATAAAAGCCACAAATATTAGGTTTTAATAAAACTTTATCATAGCTATTAATCTCTAAAAGATTAAATACTCTACTAAACTGATTTCTATCTACAATGTATATCGAATACATATTTAATATTAGCTATAAAACTTATTAAAATCTATATTTTCATATATAGTCTTTATGATATTATCCAAGACTATAGACTTAATTTTTCAATCAAAATTTTTATATAAATCCATTATATAAAGAAAAAGTTAGGTAGAAAAACTTAGGTAGATTTAAATGCTTGCAGTGCATATAGTCGACTTAAAAAAATATTTTGGGGATTTCCCAGCGTTAAGGGGTGTATCATTCAATGTTGAAGAGGGAAGTATATTTGGATTAATAGGCCCAAACGGCGCTGGAAAAACTACCACATTTAGGATAATCGTTGGACTACTTTTACCGAGTAGCGGTACTGTAGAAGTCTTCGGAAAAAATGTTATAGAACAGCTTAGAGAAATTAGAAGGATGATTTCATATCTTCCAGAGGACGCCGGATCTTATAGAAATATCACCGGATACGAATTTCTAAAAATGGTTTCACAAATATATTTTAATAAAACTAGTGAGGCAGATGATGCTCTAGAACTTGGAATAAAATTAGCGGATCTCGGTGAAAGGATATATGACAAAATGAAAACTTATAGTAAGGGTATGAAGAGACGGATTCAGGTTGCACGTGCACTTATGGTTAGACCGAAGTTAGCAATACTGGATGAACCTACAGCAGGATTAGATGTAGTTTATTCAAAAAATATTAGAGATACTATAAAGGTTTTTTCTAAAGAGTATGGTGTAACAGTATTGATGTCCAGCCATAACATGCTTGAAGTAGAAGGTATATGTGAGAAAATTGCAATCATAGATAAAGGCAAAATATTAGTTGAAGGATATGTCGATGAAATATTGGAGAAATATAGTTCAAGAAATCTCGAAGAAGTATTTATTAAGCTTACAGGTGGACAACTATGATTAGAATATTGGTAATAAAGGAGCTTAAAGATTTAATTAGAGATCCTAGGATTTGGATTCCATTTATAATTTCAGCTATAATTATGCCTGCCATCGGTTTCGCTATGGGTATTCCTATGAAATCTAGTCAAGAAGCATTGGCTAAGCCTATAAATATAGCTATAATAAATATGGATGTGGGAAATGAGGCAAAGAAGTTAATAGAATATATTAAAGAAAAACCTGATAGACTTAAATTAAATTTAAATGTTATTAATGAAAAAATCTTCACACATAGTTCTTTTGACGAAAAATTCTATAGAGAGATAATTGAATATCTTAATAATAATGAGATAGATGTTGAAATTATAATTATTTTTCCCCAAAATTTTTCAGAGAATTTCATACATAGAGAAAAACTTTCTATCATTACAATAAACGTTGTAAAAGATGTATCTATATTTGGTGGATTTAGAGGATTAAGAGTAGAAAATATTATTAAAAACTATATTAGAGAAAGATATTTAGAGAATACAAATATAAGTTTGGATATAATCTTAGACCCTTATAAGAGTTTCACATTAAGCTATCTTCATGGTAAAAAAAGAATATATTATGGAGATCCTTCTATGCTTATGTCTTCGCTGGGATTTGCATCCCTCTTTCTACCATTAATATTAATGATGATATCTGTTTCGGTTATGCAGATGTCTGCAACATCAATGGCAGTAGAAAATGAGGAGAAAACATTGGAAACATTGCTAACGTTTCCGATACCTAGAACTCATATATTATTTGCGAAGCTATTGGGTTCATTCATAGTTTCAACCATAGGATCAATATTTAATATAGTTGGCTTCATCATATATATGGGTATATTTACAGTCTTTATGAATACAGGTCTCTTCAATATAGATACATTTGTTATATCTATACAAGACTATATTTATATCACGATAAGTATTATGGCAACAGTATTATTTACAGCGACACTTGGAATAGTTATAGGTGCATTAAGCAGCGATGTAAGGATTGCAAGTACAATTACAGGGCCTATGTCAATGGTGGTAATGATTCCCGGGTTCTTCATATCTTATTCAAATATAGGTAGCTTTGATATATTTACCAAGATAATCTTATATTGTATACCATTAACCCAACCAATGATTATGATTAAGCAAGCACTTTTTAGCAATCTACCTATAGAGACCCCAATATATCTAGTACTATCTCTAATATTTTCAATAATATTGATAGTTATTACTGCAAACTTCTTTTCTCTAGAGAAATTATCAAGAATTCAGAGAAAGATTATGAGACGTAAATATAAGAAAATAAGCTTTAAATATCATTGATAATTCAAAATTACTTGGTGAAACTATGTCTGAAATCATTTTCTCTGATAGGGCTCCAAAACCTATAGGACCTTATTCTCAAGCAGTTAAATGTGGTAGATTTATATTTGGTTCAGGACAAATAGCAATAGACCCAGAGAGCGGTGAAATTGTTGGAAAAAATATTGAAGAACAAACTGAAAGAATTATGATAAACATTAAAGGTATTCTTGAATCGGTAGGATATAGTCTCGAGGATATTGTTAAAACAACAGTATTTCTAAAAAATATTAAAGATTATAGTAGATTTAATAGGATATACAGTAAATTTTTCTCTAAAAAATTTCCAGCGAGAACAACGGTAGGTGTGGCAAGTCTACCCAAAAATGTTTTAATTGAAATAGATTTTATCGCATATAGATAACTGTAAAAAATGTTACTACTATTGCTATAATTCCACCCATAAATAATTGGAGGAATGTATGTGCCTTTAACCTATATCTGGCCCATCCAACCAATATCGACAGTAAATATAATGGTATATATTTTTCTCCAAGAGTTAATATAATGAATGTATTTGGACCACATATACCTGCCATATGTACACTTATCTTCCATTTAAAGGATATTAAGAATATTGTAAACGTTACTGTAAAGTAGGATAAATGATATAGTGCTAACATAGACTTATTTAGTAGGGAAAATAATATATATCCCGTTAAATATCCTATTAATGCTGGAATAAAATATTTTGGTCTTTCTTTTTGATGCGATACAAACATATCTATTCTACCGCGAATACTCTGGATGACTATAAATATTATTGGCATTATTCCAAGGAAAATTATTGATAATACTATTGAAAATATATCTTTTAGATCTACAAATATTGGTAATAGATAAATTGAATAAAATGATGCATTAAATATATATGATATAGCAATAGCAATAGTATTAGATTTCAATTTTTCACCGTGATCATATGGACTATAACTTTCAGCCAGAACTTATTAAAAAATTTATCCATGAATATAAAGTAAAAAGGGTTTTAATACAGCTTGCAGATGGGTTAAAACAATATCACCAATATTTTTCAAAACTGTTAAGAGAATACGATGTAAAGCCATATTTTTCTGGAAGCCATACATGGGGTGGATGCGATATAGCTATAGATGAAGCTAGAAAGATAGGTGTGAGCACAATAATACATGTAGGACATCATGGACCAGTTAGAGTAAATATTCCTCCAAATATGCATGTACTTTTTATTCCAGCATATTCAAATATAGATATAAAGCCATGCGTCTTAAATGCTATTGATAAAATAAGGGGATATAGAAATATAGGATTGTTTTCATCTATTCAACATATTCATCAATTTAATATAATTAAAGGATTGTTGGAGAAAAATGGATTTAAAGTATATTCTTCTCAGAGTAATGATAGAGAAATGATATATGGACAGATCATCGGATGTAATCTATCTGCAGCCATAAAAGTTAGGGATAAAGTAGATCTCTATATATCTATAGCTGGAGGATATTTCCATGGAATTGGATTAGCTCTGGCAACTGGAAAAAGAGTTTTAAATATAGACCCATATACCTGTAAGTCATTTTTCTTAGATAAATTTCTTAAGAAAATTATTGCTCAGAGACTTTTCTATATAAGTAAGGCTATTGAAGCTAAAAGTTTCGGAATAATAGTTTCATTAAAGCAGGGACAGTTTAGAATAAATATTGCCGAAAAAATTAAGAGAAAATTGTTGGAGATTAATAGAAACGCGGAGATAATTGTTTTCGATGAAATTAATCCCGAATTACTATTGAATTTCGATAAATTTGATGTATATATTAATACTGCATGTCCAAGGATAGCGATAGACGATGTAGAGAGATTTATAAAACCAGTTTTAAATATAGGTGAAGTAAAATACATATTTAGGGGAAGTATAGAAGACTATAGTACCATTGATGCTATTAGCTATTAGTCTTTTTCTCAGCCATCATATTTAAGTATCTAAGATACTCTCCACTTTCAATTTTCTCGGCAATCTTTTTAAATATATCATATATATCCTTCATGTAATTTATATCCCCCATATTTAGATCGTCATTCATTCTATCTCTATATTTTTCTCTAATCTTTAAGCCTGCATCTAAAGCTATTACTGATAAAATTCTATGACTATGGGATGCAAGTTCATTATAGAAAATATTTCCGAGATTGATGAAGTCATTTGAAATTTCCTCTAAAAGCTCTATATTTGGAGAATTCATATATTTTTCAATTTTAACAAGTATTGGGGTTAATACTAATAGAAATCTTTTAAGCACATCATCTATATTGTACATGTCATTTCACAGATATATTTGCTATATTAAATATAAATAATTTGTCACTGACACCATAACTATAACTCTATGACTATATGTTTATTGAAAATGATAGGAAGATATTTTCTTATTTTATCATTTATTTCTGCGGTAAAACTATATGATTGTAGAAATAGTTTTATAAAATACAATGGTCTTCTATTAATGATATGTATGAAAGATATCTTATAATATTGCTAATATCTATATCACTATTATCTCCATCTACTAGTTCGGTTCACCTTATATCTATTAGATTACTTGATGAAAACAGCCTACCAATATCATTTTGGCCAGTAAAAGTAATTTACCCTACTGGTGAAAAAATATTTGTAACCGACAAATATGGAAAGATAAATATATATGCATTTAGTGGAGAAAAGATCTATTTAAAACCCTTGGAGTCAACACCATTTTCACTGATATGTAGGGATGATACGCCCATACTTATCAATTCATCTAAAATGGAGTTAAAAATTCTGGTAAAACCTCAGCTTAGAATATATATTGTTTCTAGGAAAACTGTTTCAAAAATACTGGTATATGATTCTAGACATATTTTACTTAGCCAAGAGTTATATAAAGTTATTTCACAAAATCTTCCCAAAAATATTCTAGAGAAATTATATAAAATATGTTTTGATAGAAGCATGATTGGGAAAAGAATTTTCCTAAAGATATTTTTAGGCGAAAAAATATATGAATATAGCCTTATAGTTAATGAAACCATAGGCTTTCTAAACATATTGGAAGATGTGAATCTTAAAAAAATTCATGTATCTGGTATTGGAGAAATATATGTATCTACACCGGATTTTAAGAGAATATTTAAAGCCGATTCTCAGGGATATGTATATATTCCACTATTAAATGAAACAAAGACTCTTATAGCGTTTACAGATTTAGAAGACACACCTCTAATAGACGGATTCTCAAATATATTTTATATAGAAAATATTACTGAGGTAAATTGTATCAGCACTGGTTTCCTAGTTATAAATTCTTCACGTATTTTTGGAGGAATAAGATTTTACTTAAAGAATCGAGGATTAGTAAACTATTTATATAAATTAAGTTATATCACTGAACTCTATACTATAAATTATTATGCTATACCTGTAGGAGAATATATTATAGAATATTTTTATAGATATACTTTTAGGACAAAAGT
>Ga0190309_1000001_pt1 | contig 140782 bp, 138 predicted proteins | sample 48700767_MG_FD_161656 | JGI IMG/M metagenome (GOLD analysis project Ga0190309, IMG submission 161656) | Hydrothermal vent sediment bacterial communities from Southern Trench, Guaymas Basin, Mexico - 4870-07-6-7_MG | ecosystem: Environmental > Aquatic > Marine > Hydrothermal vents > Sediment ... | reverse complement strand
ATTCAGGGATAGAATAAATAAGATTGTAAGGAAATTTATAGACATATGTATATCTAAAAACATTACAGAGATTGTATGCGGAGACCTTAGAGGTATCAGAGAAAAATGTAGGAAGGAGAATGGCTTTAGGAAGAGAAATAAGATTATAAACAATTTCTGGAGCTATCATTACATCACCGAGAGGCTTAAAACGACGGCGGAAAACTATGGCATAAAGGTAAGATTGATCGATGAACATAATACATCATCATACTGCCCAATATGCAGTACAAGGGGTAGGAGAATGTATAGAGGCCTATTTTACTGCGAAAAATGCGGTAAAAAGATAAATGCAGATGTAGTCGGGGCACTGAACATCGCTAGGAAATGTGGTGTAAAAATACCTAAAAATATAAGGCTGCATCCAAAATCCATAAAAATAAGGGAAATACTTATACATAGGAACATAATCCCGATGAGGGATAACTGGGTGCGGACCCACCCCTCCAATCTACATATAGGTTAGGCCTATATGTAGATTGGAAAATTATTGAATGGTCTCGAATATTAAGTAAAAAAAGAAAAAATAAAAATAATATTAAGTAAAAATAATTAATATCTAAAGTCAGAGTATAATTTAAGTTATGTCTAAATATTTAAGAATAATAATTTAATTATTAGAGGGGAGATGGATATGAGTATAGTGGATAAAATTAGAGTTTTGGAAACAATAGTAAAAACACCGATATATTCGGTGGTAGGATTTGCTGAGAATAGATTAATATATTTATCGACGAGAGAAGGGTCTAGGGATCTATGGTCGATGGATGTGGAGACGGGACAGGTAAGACAGATTACAAGGGGAGGTATACATGGAGTTGCAAAGCCAGTAGAGGAATCGCCTTTAGTAATATATCTTAAAGATGTAACTAAAGGAAGGGAGCAACATCTAATATATAAGGCAGATAGTAGAACAGGGGGGTCGGAAAAGCTGGCAGAATTTACACCGATGAGGATATTTGGTATAGCATTTGATGGAGAGAAAATAGCATTTACAGGTGCAAGTCAAAAAGATATTTCACTATATCTTGCGAAGATAAATGGAGGGATAGAAAAACTATATACTTTAAATACAATAGCATCAGTAACGGATCTAAATGATAAATATATTGTAGGATCAGGAATGCTGAAAATGGATCCGAAAACAATGGAGATATTTATCTATAATCTTGAGACAAATGAGTTCACAATATATACACCTAGAGAGAAAAGCATAAATAAAGCACCGGCGCTAGACAAAAACAAGATATTATTTGAAACAACGGCGCTAGGAAACAATAGGCTAGTAATCTATAATATAGAGGGGAAAACATTAGATGAAGTAAAATTCGCATACAAAGACTATGAAAGATATAATCCTGTAGAGCATATAGACTATGACTGGTTAAACGGATCAAAAATATGGACTATAGCAGAGAAAAATGGGAGAACAAAGGTGTTCATAGATGGAAGAAACATACCATTACCAGAAGGATTTACAGAAAGCATAGCAATACATGGTGAAAAGCTATATGCATCAACATCAACCTTGGTAACACCGTATCGGATATTTGAGATAGATTTAAAATCATATCGAAGAACAGTGTTGATAGAAAATAAATTACCAGAAGAAATAGCGAAAAGTCTGGGTACGTCAAAGTTCATTAAGTATAAATCATTCGACAACCTTGAAATACCAACATATGTGGTGGAAAGTAAAGCGGCGACAAAACCGAGTCTAACAATAATATACGTGCATGGAGGACCATGGGGGGAGGTAGCGGATAGATGGAGTGTAATGATAACATCATTGGTAGCCCTTGGATATCATGTAGTAGCGCCAAACTTTAGAGGTTCAACAGGATATGGGGAAGAATTCAGACTATTAGATATAGGAGATCCGGGAGGAGGAGATCTGCAAGATATAGTGTATGCGAGAAAATGGGCGGTAGAAGAGGGAATAGCGTCGGAGGTGGCGATAATGGGATATAGTTATGGAGGATATATGACGTTTCTAGCGACAGGAAAATATCCGGAATTGTGGAAATGTGGAGTGGCAGGAGCAGGAGTGGTGGACTGGGAGGAAATGTGTGGATTAAGCGATGCATTATTTAGACAATTTATAGATATACTGTTTGCGGGTAAAAGAGAATTATGGAAGGAAAGGTCACCTATAACCTACGTAGAGAGAGTAAAAGCGCCATTATGTATAATACATCCTCAAAATGATACAAGAACGCCATTAAAACCAGTACTAAAATATGTTAATAAACTATTAGATCTAGGAAGAACATTTGAATTACATGTTGTCCCAGATATAGGACATGCAGTAGTAACAGTAGAAGACATATTTAAAATATTACTTCCAGCAGCAATTTTCCTAGAAAAACATAAAACAAAATAATTTTAAAAATTTTTTATTAGTATTGAATCACTATTGTTAATATTATCTATAAAAAATTATAATAAATATTTATCATATCCAATTTATTACCGATCTCTTCAGCGTCTCTTTTTTCATGTCGTCCTATTCATCCTATAAAACTGAATTTTAAATAATATATGTAAAAGGTATATGAATATATATGTTTACATCGTAGATGATAAAGTAATGGTGACTTTATGAGAACAGAGCTGAGAAAAGTAATTCTACTTTTCATAGTTCTATTTTTTACTTGACAATGTATTTATTTTATCACTTTAATTTTCCAATTCTTAGTAGGTATTGGCTATTTTCCTACCTTATAGTCTTTACAGTAGCTGTTTGTTTTTTCATCCTTGATAAACAGAGAATAAACGATTTAGGATTAAGGAGGACTAAGGCTTGGAAAAGATACATTATCATTGGTTTTATTCTTGCAGCTTTCTATAATATCTATTGGATTGTGGTAGGCTTACCTATATTTTCAATTGGACCGATGTGGCATGCTCAGTATGGATTTTTCACAGTTCCTTATAATTTTTCGCTTGCATTAATAATTGGTTTCGTTGAAGAAACGTCTTTCAGAGGATATATTTTAAGAAATTTCAGTAAGATTTATTCTAGCAGAAGAGCGATTATATATTCTTCTATTCTATTCGGGCTCTATCATCTTTCACTAGTATATATCTTTATTTCTCCAACTTCTATGTTGGAAACCATTGGTTATTGGAGTCTTTTCGTGTTAGCTGCCATTTTAATCGGATTTTTTCTCGGTCTTTTCTACATATATACAGAGAAAACGATTATTGGAGTCCTAACGTATCATACAGCCTCTATCTTTATCGAGAGCCTAGTGCCTTTCGGCCTCGCAACTTCGGTATTTATAGGACATCTTTTAAGTACATCTATTTATATTATATATATTCCTCTGCTTATTTTTCTTAAGGAAAAGAGATGGCTTTAAAAGATGTTATAATGTAACTGGCAGAATATTGTAGAAAAAGCGAAAGAATTTGAGAGAAAGAAAAATTTAAAGCTAGGCGTTCTACGCTTCTTCTTAAGGAAATTTAATTCACATCCTCTATTGATATTTTTCGAATCATAATTATCATATTTTATAACTATTTAAATTGATTGAAAGCTACCAGATGTATGTTTTTGACTCCAAAAATGTATTAAACCTATATATCCGTTTAAGATATAATCCAATTCCTATCAGGTCTCTTTTTAGCTATAGACCATATCTCAGTATCTATCATAACATTTTTCATGCATTATTCCCCTACATCTTCATATCCATATTCTACATAGTCCTCTGGACTACCACCAGGATGTGAAGTGGTAATGAGTTCTATTAATCTTTCTCTCCTACCTTTTCTCTTAGGCTTAGATAAATATTCTATAATAGCTTCGATAAGCAGCTCTTTCACAGGTCTTCCCTCCTCAATAGCCCTTTTCTTAAGTTCTAGATAAATGGTTTTAGGCAACAGAAAACTAGTCTTAATATTTTCAGACTATAAGATAATGATAAAGTTTACTGTATATAAAGTTTGTTTACTGTAAAATATTAAAATAAGAATTAAAAGAACTATGAGTATTAGGTAAAATATTAGTTTTATCCAATTTTTAATAAATTTCTTCGCCAAATCTTTCTATGGTATTGAATAAATATTTTAAAATAATGATTTCATGTCTTTATTGATAGAAATTATTTTATTTACTCTACTATTTACGGCTATGTATATATAGATTTAATGGAAGAATTTTTTACATTGTGAATTCCTGTTAAAGCTGAATTAAGGATTACAAAGCATATACTCGATAAAGCGAGGGAGATCGCAGATCTTTATCCCTAACTCACACAAGTTCATTTTTATTTATAAGTATTATTGCACACAAAATATACTTTATTTTCAGATATCTTAAGAAATTAAAGCAAGATTTATTTAAAAATGGTTAATACTTTAGTCTATCCTCTATGTCCCTTATATCCCAGAGTAAGTATTTTTGCTTCAATCTCTGCTTGATGTTTTCCGCTATTTTTCTAGCTACAATCCCGTAATATTCTTTTCTACTATTTAAATTCCATTGAAAGTGCTTTGCTTTCTCCTGAAGTCTATTTATTATTATAATTATTTCTCTTAATGTTTTAAAACTATGCCATTTTATTTCGAAAAATGCTATTTGTCCAGTATTTTCATTTAACGCAATTAAATCTATTTCTTTATCCTTATACCACCATTTTCCTTGTCTAGTTGGTTTAAAGGGCTGTAAATCTATTTCTCTTGATACCTTTACTACAAATTTTTCAAATGTTTGTCCAAGATATCTATTAAAATCGTTCTTAAAATTTGATAATGCGCTTTCTAAAAATCCACTTTCTATTTCCTCGAAATATTGTGATATAAATCTAAACCAGAATGATGTATAATTATCTTTTATTACATATATCCCCCTTTTGGTTTTACTATATAATGGATATATTTTCTGGATTAATCCTACATCTACTAGTATGTTTAAATATGAAGCCACATCCTTTGATTTCATATACGTATAATTTGCTATTTCTGTTACCCTAGTATATCCCTTCGATAATGCTTCTAATATATGATAGTAGGTATCATGCTCTCTAAATTCCTCTGTTATTATACTCTTCATCTCTCTAAATAAAAACTGATTTGGATTAAAAATATTTTCAACTATTTCTTTCTCAGCGTTTCTTCCTTTAAAAAACTCCAGATATTTCGGTATAGCATCTGCCACACTATATATTTTAAATATTTCCTCCAGTGAAGTATTAAACCACTCTCTCAAAGCTCCTATTTTTAATGGCCCTAAAAATATATTTCCTGTAGTTCTACCATAAAGTGGTGATTTTTCCTCCAATATGCTATGCTGTAACATGCTTACAGCTGATCCACATATAATTAACATTATATTTTTATTTGCAATTATCTCATCAACTATTCCCTGAAATTCGGCCACTATTTCGGGATTTCTCCTTATCAGATATGAAAATTCATCTAATATTATAACTAGTTTTTTTCTCCTTCTATAAGCTTTTACTATATATTGAAAACATTCTCTGAAACTTTTAAAATTAGGAATCGGTATTTTAAAATATTCTGAGATAATCCTATTAAACTTCTGTAAATTATAAATAAATTTCCTATTTTCACACATTAAATAAATAGCAGGCTTCTTCTTACTAAACTCTATTAACAATCTACTTTTTCCTATTCGTCGTCTACCTGTTATTATTAAAAATTCAAATCCAGGTGCCCTATACTTTTCTTCAAGGAATTTTAATTCACGTTTTCTATTAATAAATTTTTTTCGAATCATAATTATATAATCTAATTTCGAATTTAAATACATTTTCATGCCAATAAATGTGTGACGGAAATCGAAAGTATCTATATCAGTAGGTGATTAAAGGGATTAAAGGAAAAATTAAGGAATTATTACTCTCATATTTATAAAAATAATGTTATCGCCTATATTGTCTCCATAAGTCTTTAACTGATAAAGTTTATTTTAAAATATTTTAATGACTAAGAAAATTATTATATGCTAGTAGCGGGAGGATGATAAAAGAGAATAAAATACATAAGTATTTATACCTCCTGAGGCTATGATTAATAGTTGATTAGATGAAGGAGATAGCTTTTTGGAAGGTATCGCAACTTATGAATACTTCTCCTCTAACATTTTCGGCGATGGATACAGTCTCTAAATTTCTGGGGAGTCTTCAGAAACTGGATTTTTATGAAGCATTAGTTGTATCTAAGAAGAAAGTGGGTATAGTAACTGCATTGGACGCGCTTGATACTTCGCATCCAGAGCGCACTCTTTTAGGAAATATTGCGAGAAGAGCGCCTTCTCTCAGTCCAGAGGCAATTGTACTAGAAGCTATAGATTTAATGGTTTCCAATGAACTTGGAGTATTGCCAATAATGAAAAATAGAAAGGTTATTGGCATGATCTCTTGTGTTGATGTACTTAATGCTATGGCAGGATCTTCTGTTCTAGAAAATATAATGTGTAAGGATGTAATGAAGTTATCAAAGTTATGGGTAAGAGAGGATGAAAAGGTTTCAACGGCGCGAAGTATTATGTGCAGACATAAGGTTTGTCATCTGCCAGTAATTAATAAAGAAAATCAATTAAAAGGTATTATAACGGCTAGAGATATAGCATTTATTCTTGTACAATCTGAGGATAGCGTAACTCGAGGAGAGTTTGTTGGAGAGAGCATGAGAATTTGGGATGCTTCTGTTAAAGGATTTATTGATCTAAATCCGATGATAGCTGAAAAAGAGGATCTTATCACAGATATTGTAAAAAGCTTTAAGAATTCGAAGAAAAAGGTATGTATAATTGGAGAATCTAAAGAGTTTGGTATAATTACACCTATGGAGATAATAGCTTTATTACTTAAACTTAAGACTGAAGAAATGGTTCATGTAAGATTTTTAGGTTCACCATTTTATAGCGATTTTTTAAGTATGAAAACTGTTCGAGATAAGATTATTAGAGTATTGGGTACAGGATTTATTTTTCATGAGGGTGTAAGAGAAGTCATAATTGATGTAAAGCAAAGGAAACAAAGTGGAGAGAGAACTCTTTATCAGGTTATAGCTCGGATATATCTATCCGGCAGGCCTTTAGTCGTGTCTGCTCAGGGTTGGTATTTAGCAGACGCAATTAATAAACTTTGTAGTAAGCTTGATAGAGTATTAAGAAAAAGTAAGAAAAGGAGACCAAGAGCTCCGGGTAGATATGCAAGTAAGTAAATTATCTGTCTTAAGAAATATTTTAAAGTAAAAAATTCCAGATATATTTAGTTATAAAAAACTTAGGGAAAATCTAAGTAATTTTACTATTTTTATCAAATTTTTCTTTAACGATATTGTCCTGGCTCTTCATATTCATCTTTAAAATGCTTTTACCTTCACACTTATATGGAATATCTAAGATATCAGCTATAGTTGGTATTACATCAATTATCTCAGCTTCATCTATATATTTTCCACGAAGTTCTTCCTCGAGTCCCCCTCCAGATAAAATAAATGTTATTCTTCTAGGTCCTCCCGAATATACGTTGGTGGATCTATCTTCCTTAAAATCCCATACCATGCAGTCGAATGGAAAATCATGTCCACAACACCAATTATTAGTTTTCACACCCATCTTCCTAGCTATAGAGCATCCTAAATGATATCCATGGTCTGATGCTATAATGAAATATATATTATTCCATATTTTCCTAGCCTTTAGAAAATCTATCATATCCCCTATAATGCTATCTAGAAGGAGAAGATAATGATGTTTTGAAGAAAAGAAATTTGTTGCCTTTTCATAATATGATGGACAATAATTTATAGTATCAAAGGTTGGGAAATAGATATGCATTAAATTGAAATCGGGATTTGTTTCAATATATGGTTTAACAAATTTTCTCCATAGAAGATAATCGGACCATAGGATAGAATTATCTAACTTAATTGTGGTACAATGTGGACATACTATTAGATCGGGAATGTAAAAGTAACCTCTCTGATACCATCCGCTGAAAACAGCACATTTTAATTCTAATCCATAATAGTCTTTAGCGTATTCGAAAAATCCTATTAATTCCTCATCACTATAATCTCTCCTATTTCTCCAAAAATATTCGTTATACAGAGGTCTTGCATATCTGCCTGTAGCCAGGTATCTCATTCCATGTCTCGTATCACATACTCCTCTATTCCAGGCTCTTTTAACCCATAGACCATTATTTATTAAATAAGAAAAATTGGGGATTAATCCCAATTTATGATAACCCTCAATATTTACGGGAGGTAGACCTGTATTTTCTATTAAAACATTGTCAGCCCAATGACCAGCCAGCTGATCTATAACTAGAAATATTATCTTTTTCCTCATCATCGAGACGCCCAAAATGTATAGGAAGTTTGTTTATATTAATTTATGCCTCTAAGTTTAGGGGAAACGAATCAATTAAAATAGTCGAATATGCCATATATCTCTATCTCTCGATTTAATGACCTCCCATAAACCAAAATAATATATGACCAAAATTACATATCATCCCCTTTACGATATATAATGATAGACAAACCACACCATTATAAGGTTATGTGGGGAACCTGATAAATTCTTCATGAAATTACAGCTATTAATTCTGGATTGAAGATCAATATCAACTACACAGTATAGTGATGATAATGATAAATTAGGTTGTAGAGTAAGATAGCTAATTATTAATGTAAATATATATTAATCCCTTTATAGAACTCTATATATAGGTTTTCAAATGATAGAGGTAAGTTTCTTGAAGCCTTCAATATGTACGGGAGTTTTTGGTGAGTTGAATGTTAAGGATGCTGTGAAAATACTAGCCGAGATAGGTTGGAAACATCTTGAGCTTTATTCAGTACATCTTAAACAGATAGATAGGGGTAAATCTGAACACATCATATCAGAGCTTAATGAAATATGTGATGAATATAATATTGAGATTTATGCTGCTCATGATAATACTCAAGGTGTAAGTCCTGAAAGACTTATGAAGTGGTGCAAACTTTTAGATGTAAGATGGATTGTTATACATCCCATGACTGATAAAACACCTAAGGAGAATTTAGATATGGTGAGCAAATGGGCTAAGTTGGCAGATAAATTTGGCATAGGTATAGCGGTCGAGAATATGCATGATAGAGTACCTATGACTAAAGAGGGGAGGGCATTTGGTTCTACACCTTCTGAATTACTCTGGCTTACTAAAAACTTTGATCCCAAGCTTGTTGGAATTTGCTGGGATACATGTCATGCTTATGTACAAAGATTAAATCAATATCAAGCAATAAAGAGTCTAGGGGATCGTTTGGTTCATACTCATATAAATGATAATATTTCTATTCTGGAAGAGCAACACTTGGCACCATTTGAAGGATTGGTTAATTGGAAAGCAGTGATTCGGGCTCTAAAGGAGATCGGATATGAGGGGTTATTGAATATTGAAGGAGGTGCTTCTACAACTAGACTACCTATAGAAATTAGGAGGGTAAAAGTTAAATACTTACTTGAACTTCTAAACTGGATGAGTAGACATCTTTAGCTAAATATATCACTTCCTTGAGCTTAAAAGAGTCTTTGAAGAAAATAATGAATATTTCATATTCTACTTTTTCTTACTGCGAAATTTGCGGTAATAATAGAAAAAGATTATAAAAATTATTATGATAATTATGACTATAAAAAATGGATATAGTAAATCATATATCGTATGAACCTGTGGTATTTGTTTAGTTTCTATCTTTAAGGGTCTCTTAAGTAAATCAGCTGTCATTATAACATATCTTTCTTCTCCTCTTTTAAGCGGAGGGTCTTTTAATTTCCATATATAGAGAAGTACAAAATTCTCTGTTGCAACAACCTTATACGCATTTGTCGAGTTAATAATTATGTTACTTATCTTAAATGGTAGGAGTATTACTGGATGTCTATTGCTCCATTTCCCATTCCAACCCGGTGTACCATTATAATTCATTTTAATAATTATAGTAATATTCAACCTTCCATTACTCATATTCTTTATGATTATCTTTTTGTCATAAAGAGGAGGATTTATAGGAAGTATATTGACCTGTAAGGCTGGTTCTCCATATAGAGCAGCACCATCAACATCTGTCCTTAAATAATCTGGATCAACACCGGGAGTCTTATGCAACATATCAAATATTAGTGCCTGGTTATTAGCAAAAAATGCCTCGGACCATGTATAATTGTCTTGGACAAAGAAATATGCTGGAATTCCTCCTAATTGATAACTATGAGGACCCTCTGATATGACGTATCCAGTATAAAAAATAGCTCCTCCACTATGGATCCAAGCCAATGGCATACTGTTTTCATTAACTATTGAACCTATATAACAATTACCGAGCCCAAAATATATTTTAGGATTTGATGTTTTTATTTCAATCATTTTTCCATTGTATGTTTTACCATATAATCTTCCCCTTTTTGATATAAAGTAACCTTCTGAGCCTGGAAGTGGATAATGTAATCGCCATACATTATGATTTGCATGTCCACTTGTGATAAATATATCAAATTTATTGCTGTTTAGTAATCTCGCTAAAAATTCTGTCCTATCTATTGGACATTTTATTTCCTTAATAGTGCCATTAGAGAACTTAATCCATTCCTTTTCGTATTGTATCTCAGAAGTTACGATACCTTCTTGTACATATTTTAACCACTTTACTACGGCGCATCCAGCGAGCATTCTCTTTACTATTAGTTTTTTACAATTTATTATTCTTAAAGCATCCTTTGCAGTATATCCGGTTAAAATTGCCCATATAGAATCACCATAGGGATCTTCATCTAATTCGCGTGTTAGTCTATTGACTTCCTTTATAAATTCTGGATTTACTTCATTAAACTTATTCACAAAACATATATAATCGGGTAATAGAGAAGCTAGAAGATTTCTAACTTCCCATATATTATTTTCATAAACTAGAATTGTCACATTAAAAAATCTCTCATACTTTTCCTTTAATGCATAGACAACTTTCTTCCATTCAGAATCGTTTAGCGTATTTTTACTGACAACTATCGCATAATATTTTGTATATTTATAAAGTGGATTCTTCAAATTATTTGGTTTACATAAGAATAAATTCATATCGGTTAATAATAGAAATATAAAGAAAAATTCATATAGGATGATTAAATAATTCTTTTTCATAAATGATAACCTGCTTATTAAAATAGTACTAACGAAAATTAAAAGCAGGAACAATATTTATATTTTACCCATAAAACGAGACCACTCTAAATAGTTTAGGAATTTGTATTTTATTAAATTATATCATTAAAGTTTGGGAGAAAGCAAACTCCAACCAAAATAATCGGGCGCTTAGAACTGCTCATATTCCATATTAGCTTAAAGAAAAAGATTTTGATAGCCTTTCTTTTTAAGCCGTCTGATAATAAATGGCTTACATACTTATTATATTAGCCCTAAATAAGCCTTAAGTTAACAGCACCAAATATATTATTAGTTAGTTTTTATAAATATTATTTGAGTGAAAATATGTCAATGCTTTATAACTTACATGAATATTATTCAAAAGGCGAAATACATGTGGGTTTTTCTTCAGAAAATATAGCCCCTACATTTCCCGTAGTACTACCCTATGGGAAACAAATTCCTTTAATGAATTTTTATAATAGAAATATCTACTGTAAGACTATGATTCTTGAAGTGGGAGAATTGGAACTCGCTCTAATAGCTTGTGATGTTATAGGTTTTAGAGGAGAAGATGCGGAATACATAAAATCTTGCATTGAAGATAAATTAGGGATAAGAAAGGAGTCTATAATACTTGCAGCCACTCATAACCATTCATACCCTCGAACATCGGATCCAAAAATAAGAGAATTTATAAAAGACAAAGTCATATTGTCGGTAAGAAACGCTCTGAACTCAAAGTTTAAAGCCAAGATAGGATTTGGCAAGAAAAAATTACCTGTATGGATTAATGTTAATAGAACAAGGCCTGATGGTGTGGTTGATACGACCTTATATGTTATTAGGGTTGATGAAGATGACGCTATGAGAGGTGTTATATTCATATTCCCCTCGCATCCTAATACCCACACAACTGCGTGGGGTGGAGAGAAACCCGGTAAGATAGGTCCAGAATGGCCAGAGTATGTCAGAAAATATATTGAGACTTATATAGATAGAGAGCAAATGTTCAATCTTTATCCTGAAATAGATTTTAGAGATGTTTTTACAATGTTTCTGCTTGGACCAGCAGGCGATCTACAACCTTCTCTCTCCTTATACAGATACAAGGGGAAAATCCTTAGCAGAAAAAGAGTTTTTGTGGAAATGTTAGGTGACCATATAATTGATTTGGCAAATCAGATAAAAACTCTGCCAGAAGCATCATTGAGATTTAAATGGGCCAATATTAAGATTCCGATAAGAGGAGAGTTCATTAAAAAAATTAGGGAAGCATCCATAAAAGGAAAATCGTATTATAAGAAACTCGAGAAATACATAAAAAGCGGTTTATACGAAACAATAATTCAAGCACTTATACTTAATGATTCTTGCATTTGTACGGCGCCTGGTGAAGTTACTGCAGATCTAGGACTAGAATTTCAGAGAAGGGTTAAGTTTAGTCATCCAATATTAGTAACTATAGCTAATGATTATTTAGGATACTTTGTATCAGAAATGTTGGGTATTGAAAATATTAGATATGAAGCCAAAGGTTCATTATTGTGTGCAGAACGTGGAAGAATCTTAGTTAACTCTCTATTATCTTTAGTTAATCCTAAGGCAAGATTGCTTGAGAGAGTAAGGCCTGATGAAGATATGGGCATCATTGAAGGTAAAGTTGAATATGATGGTGATTCAGAACTATATATTGGTATTAAAAGGGAATGCAATACCCCTGCTTATGGAGAGCCTCCTGCGGCTCCCTTTTTAGGAAGAAGGATAAAAATTGAGAAGAATGGGTATTTCAGATTTGAAAAAATCGCTCCTGGAATTCTTTATCTATATGTTGATAAGGTAATAGAAAAGGAGAAGAGACCAAAATTACTGATGTGGGGTGAGCCGGTTATCGTTAAACCGAAAGAAATTACTAAGATTAAAATTAAGGTACCCAGAGAATTTCAGGGTAAATTTGTGAGAAACATTAAAATAGATAAAGTTGAAATAGATGGCTACAATGTATACTGTAAGATTAATATAGAGGGTAAACTTATGGAAAACGAAAAAATTAAAGGTTGGATGTTTAGACTTCAGGACGTATATAAACATCATAAGACTTTCATTTATCATCCCTTAACTGAGGCGCTGGAAGAAAATACTGGATTATTTGTTTTCAGAAACCTTTTTCCCGATGACTACGCGATATTCTTCTGGATTGATGTGAATATGAATAATAGAATGGAATTTGGTGTAGATAAAATCAGTCCCCATAGAATATTATATAGAGAAGATTTCATTCATATCAAATAACTTATGGAGTATTGGTGAAGGAAGATTTAAACACATTTTTAATAATAATGTTGCAGATAAGGTTAAGGAAATGGTGAAGGAAAGGGAACAACTCTAGATAAATGTGTCGAGAACATTCTTAAATCATACTCTCATCTCTAATTTTTAGAAAAATTTAATACCATTTCTTAATCCTACTTCTATTCTTGCTATGGTGTCCGAGAACCAGCTTTATCAAGTATTTCTTCAAGGAAAAACTTCACAAACATAACCTTTCAGCAACTTCAGGTCGTTGAAGAGAGCCTCGTCTACGGGTCTCTCAATTACAATACTCTCGCTATATCCTTCGTCCTTAAGTACTTTGAAGAGGAAGAACATGTTAACAGTCCCCGTGCCTAAGGGCGCATGGCAGTCGAACCTTCCGTCATTGTCATGTAAGTGAATATGGGCTATTAATTTAACCTTCCCCTCGATATAATAGCATGGCTGAAAAACCGTGTTGGCATGCCCTACATCGAAGGTTACTTTTAGTGCTGGATTATTTACCTCGGATATTATTTTGAAGAACTCATTTCTTGTAATTCCAAAGTGAGGGCATTTTAAGATCTCACCCCTATAGAGAACTGCTGATGGCATGTTTTCTAAACCTAAGATAACATTTTTCTTCCTAGCGTAGTTTGAGATATGTTTTAATAAGTTTGTTGAAATTTTCCAGGCCTCTTTAACTTTTAAGTAATTTGGGAGGTCTTCTGAGTAAGCATAGCCTGGTTTCTCAGGATTATAAGTGGCTGGGTGTATGGTCAAGACTCTTATATTGCCATCAGAAGCATAGTCTATTGTAGTCTTAAGGCCCTCAACTATTTTCTCTCTCTCATCACTATTTGCTAGGGATAATTTGGTTGCACTATACTGTCCTAGTTCATGGAGTAGGAAATCAAAATTATCGATTCTTGAAGTAGTCTTCGCCACCCTCTCTAGCTTATCTATATTACTAATTGAAATCTCGCCGCAATTCAGTCCATACTGCCTCATAATCCTAACAGACCTGTTTATAGAATCCTCTATCTCACTATCATTGAGCTCATCTATATACTTTCCCTTCATCACCCTGATGAGTTCAGATATAAATATTCCGAGTCTCATGTTTCCTCATACCCTATAACTTATTTGCTTAAAATTATGTTTTATTACACATATAAGTTTTATTTTAAACTTATATCTAAAATACGCAAACTAATATTTGAGAAATCTAAGCAAAGATTTATTTAACAGAAGTTAGATGCATGTCCTTTCTAGATATATATTTGGAGAAATCTAGGTGTAGATGCTGTTAGAAATGTATTGAAGTCATAGTGAAGTAGAGAATTTTACCTGGAGTTGTTAATAAATTTGGAGGTATTGATAGATTTAAAAAATATTTTTAGATTTCGCCGAGGCTAATTTCTTTAAAAGATATGATGATGCAAATATAGTAAAATTTACTATAGGTAAATAGTTTGAGTAGGAGAGGAAGAATATTAGTACCAGCTACTCCATTCTTTCTCGCCTAAAGACCAGGGACTTTTAGAGCGAAGCTCTATGAAGAACTCCTTTAAGTCCGGAGTCACCTTGAGTGGAAGCCTTATTCTTTCATGTTTCCATGCCGATATATAGGCGGCATTAACTATCTCAACGACGGCTCTTCCATCTTCACCTGTACAGTAAGGCTCCTTATCGTGAAGAATACACTCACAGAAGTGCTCAAGTTCTCGTAGATACTGCCAGTTATCTCTTAGTTCCTGAAGCGGGTTCCATGAGCTGCTAAGAGTTAAGTCTTGAACCTCGCGACTATTTCTGTATAGATGAATTAAGGCTGGTTCAGGTGATCTTGAACTATGATAAAGCCACTTCATAATTAGTGTCCCCTTAGTTCCATAGAGTTCATAACTTTCCTCACCCTTTGTATGAGTTATCATCGTTATATGAAGCGTACTTATCGCACCACTTTTATGCCTCATTGTTACACATGCCATATCATCTGTTTCATGCCTATCTGGTGCAATGATTGCGACATAGGCATTCACCTCCTCGACGTCGCCGAGCCACCAACGGCAAATATCTAATGGGTGTGAGCCGTCCTCTTGGAGAAATCCGCCTCCGGAGATCAGTTTAAGGCGATACTGAGTCTCAGACATCTTCCCAACTCTTGCGTTGTCCCATCGTGCTCTTAGCTCGAAGACACTGCCTAATCGATCTTCATCAATTAATTTTTTGACGAACCTAAAGGACTTGTTAAAGCGTTTCATGAAAGCAATCATAAACTTGACTTTGTTCCGCCTACAAGCTTCTATCATACGGTCAGCCTCTTGGACTGTTGGGGCCATCGGTTTCTCGCAGTACACGTGTTTTCCAGCTTCAGCAGATTTGACTACGGGCTCAAGGTGGTGGTGTGGAGGCGTTAAGACCACTACAGCCTCGACTTCTTTGTCTCTAAGCATGTCATCGAGGTCTGTATAGTATCTTGGAACACCATACAACTCTTTCAGGAACTTAGCCTTAGATTCATTGATGTCCATGACGGCGACAATTCTTCCGTTCTTTAGGAATCTGAAAGCTGGTTCATACAAGTCTCTGGCAGCCCAACCACAGCCAATTATGCCCAACCCAACCTTCTTCATTTAAGTGCCACCAAAAATGACATTTAAACCTTAAATGAGAGATAATAATCTATAAATGATTGCTTTATTGCATATATAAGTTTATTTATGTTCTAGTTATTTCAATTAGGCTTTAATTGTTTAGGAGGAGTTGTGTAGATGAACTAGAGTGTTTATAATGAATCTTTAGCTTGGATTTCATGGTAAGGAAATTAGTTATATTTCTCGAAAGGCTGAAATATAAAGCTACTATTAGATACCACATATTTTCTACTAATTCTTGTTGTTTTCAAGAACGATATGTAGGAAGACTATTATTTCCCATTCTCTCCTCCATTTTTCTACAAGACTTTTCATAAATGAAATAATAATCACCATTAAATTAATGTAAGAAATACAGTATCTATTGAAATCAATGTTAGTTTATAGTATGTTTTCGTATATTAGATGACTTACAGATTTATTAGACCGGAGATTATTGATAATATTCCTATTAGGATACAGAATTTTTCGAATCGCATTCTTTTAGCTAAATATGTTAATGTTCTGATTGTAACCAATCCAGTGATACACGTAGTTACCGTTGCCAGCATTATTTTATCTATACCTATATTTATTAAGGATGAGGATTCGATGAAAGCTATAGTTATAACTGCTGGTATACTCAGTATAAATGAAGTTTTCAGAGCGAAATCGGAGGTATACCCTCTTAATAGGAGCGTTGATACAGTTATTCCGGATCTACTTATTCCTGGAATTATCGAAAACCCTTGTGCAATTCCCAGTATAAGTGCATCAAATAATATTATATCTTTTTTACTTTCCATTTTTCCTCTAGTTAGATATAATAGAAATCCTGTTACGAATAGCATTATACCTATTATTATCGTAATGATTGAACCAGATGTAATTGATAAAATTTCTTTTAAAAATATATATGAAGGTAAGAATGATATACCTGTTGATATAGTGGAAATTAAAATGAATTTGAGATACCTATTCATCCTGAAAACAAATAGATTTTTCAGTAAACTTACTAGATCCTTTCGATAAAAAATTATAGCTGAAAGCATAGTACCTATATGTAATGATACTGCAATTCTAAAGGCTTCGGAGGGATTTATCTTAAAAACAGATATTGTGACAAGAAGTATATTTCCTTCACTACTTACTGGAAGCCATTCTAAAATCCCCTGTAAAATTGATAATAGTAATATTTGGAATAAATTATTCATAGATAGGATAAATATTCATCAAATATTTTAGCTTTTCAATAAATTAAAATATTAAGAAAATAATTGTTAGTTTCATAATATTTTATCTGGTGTTAGATTAATGGATAGACCTAAGAGAGCTTTCATACTTGGTCTTGATGGAGCAAGCGCGGATCTAGTATTGTTTTTAATGAAAAGTAATGTGATGCCTAATTTATTAAGATTGAAGAGAAAGGGTGTTTTCATTAAGGCTTTATCATCGCTTCCTACACATACACCAACTAACTGGACCACTATAAGTACAGGTGCATTGCCTGGAACCCATGGAATAACAGGTTTTTCTATATTGACTAAGGGTAAGTCTTATTTAGAAAGAAAATCTGGCTTTGATACAAGGATGGTTAGAGCAGAGTTCTTGTGGCAGGCGGCTGAAAGGGCTGGAAAGAAGTGTATTTTATTGAAGTGGGCTGGACCACAGTTTCCGGTAACCTTAAAACATGGTATACAGATAGATGGATGTTTCTGTGTAAGCTGTATCCATGAGATCTCGGGTCCCAAACTATATAGTTCGATAAGAAATGATCAGCATGTCGTGAGAATTAATGTTAGAAATGCCAATGAATGGAGAAATATTCCATCCCATTTTATAAATCCTCTTGAAACAGAGTTAATATTGGGGGATGATTTAAAGTGTAAAATATATCTTCTCATAACTGGTTCTAAAGGAAAGGGATATGATAGAGTGGCTATCTCTAAAAATAAGGATTTTAATGATGTTATAGGCTTTATTTCTCCGGGAGAATGGAGTAAATGGTTTAAATTTATCTTTAAGAGTGGAGAGAAATGTATTGAGGGTACTGTTAGATTAAAGCTTGTATGGCTTTCTTCTGATGGAAATCAGATAGAAATCTATTGCAGTCAAATAATGCCTGTAAAGGGTTGGTCTTATCCCACAGGTGTTGATGAAGAATTAGTTGAAAATATTGGACCATTTCTACAGCGTGTGGGATATATTCAGGAGGGGGAGATATACGGTGCATGGGTAGATTATGAAACATTTATTGAGGAACTAGAGTATCAGCATAGATGGTTTATAGAGGCATCTAAATATTTGTCTAAAAAATATGAGTGGGATCTATTCTTCCTGCACTCTCATGCACCGGATTACATACTTGATAGTGTAATTAGAAGGGCTGAGCCGTTAACAGCATCAAAAGATACGGATAATAGATATTATATGGAGTTAATTAAAAGGACTTTTAGAATAGTGGATAATATGGTTGGTGAAATATATGATGAGATAATTGATGGAGAAACATTGTTAGCTATAGTTTCAGATCATGGAGTTATAGGTTATCATGGAGATAGATCTATTACTCAGATTATTAGAGATATTCTGATTAAAAAGAAGCTTCTAGTCTATAAGAAGAAGACTTCAGTGGGAGTTGCTACAAAGCCTCAAAAACGTAGTGGAGAAATCGATTGGAGTAAGACTAAGGCAATAGTCCATGACGATATCTATATTTATATAAATTTGAAGGGTAGAGAGCCTCATGGAATAGTAGATCCAACTGATTATGAAAAGGTGAGGGATGAAATTATAGAGTCGTTGCTTGAATATAGGGATCCAATATTAGGTAGATCTCCATTTACACTTATATTGAGGGCGGAGGACGCGGAAATACTAGGTCTCTACGGAGACCGTATAGGAGACATAATATTTACTGTAAGAGAGGGTGGAAAATATAGTGAAGGTCATGGAATATATTTACCAACGGCAAGATATGGTATGAGCTCAATTTATGCATTTATCTTGCTGGCTGGACCAGGTATTAGGGAGAACTATGAGTTTAAAAGACCTGTACATCTTATAGATCTAGCTCCAACAATATCTTTCCTATTAGGTTTTCCTCCACCTCAGGATTCTCAAGGATCTATTTTGTTCGAAGCCTTCAATGAGGAAATTATAAATTTTTATTTTAAAACAAGATAATTTTATTGGGGTAATTATGTCTAGATTAGATGTATTTATTATTCCACACTGGCATTTTGACGCACTATGGCAGTTAAGTTTTAAAGAATACTTTGATATTACGGCCGAAAATCTAGTGGATTTACTTGAATTTTTGGAGAAAGATGATAGATATAGGTTTAATATTGATCAAACGATATATATTGAGGAATTTTTAAAAGAATTTCCAGAGCTTTCTGGAGAACTGAAAAAATTTGTGGAGAAGGGTTTTATAGAATTTGTATGTTCAGGCTATACTCAGCCGGATTCAAATATTCCTCAAGGAGAATTTATTGTGAGAAACATTATATTATTCCAAACATTTGTTAAAAAAATGTTTGGAAGAGAGGCTAAATGCGGATGGTTTCTCGATGTTTATGGTCAATCTGCTCAGCTTCCTCAGATTTTTAAAAAAGCTAAAATCGATTACTTCGTCTTTTGGAGAGGAGTTTCTAAGAGGATTCCAAGTGAATTTTTATGGGAAGGTATAGATGGTACAAGAATATTAACTCATAGAATGCCTTTAAGCTATGGTGCAGGATATATTCCTGAAGGAAAAAGAAGATATTATTTCTTTATAAAGACAGCTACTATAGATGATGCAATAACTTTTCTTAAAGATCTTATAGAAAAATTGAGGGAGATTGCTTCAACCAATATTATATTTATACCCAATGGTGACGATTTTACTCCTCCTCAGCGATTCATAGTTAAAGTTGTAGAGGAGATGAGGAGAAGAGAGGGAGATAATTTAGATATAAATATTGCAACGGCTTCCCAATTTTTTAAGAAATTGGAGAAACATTTGGAAAAGCTTCCAATAATTAGGGGGGAGTTTAACCCAATATTTAGAGGAACATATAGTACTAGAATTGAGTTAAAGAAATTTAATAGAAGAGTAGAATATCTTTATCTCATTGCTGAGGAGATGGCCACTATAGCATCTCTATTTAAAAAATCTTTTCCTAAAGAAGAGTTAGAAAATGCCTTAAAACTTGTTTTAACAAATCAGTTTCATGATGCAATTAATGGTGAAATTATAGATGAAGTATATGATATTGTATTGAAAAACTATGAGTCTGCTGAAAACATTTGTAGAAAGATACTTGAAAAATCTCTTCAAATAATTGTAGATAAGATAGATACTTCCACAGAATTTAACGGGATTCCAGTTGTAGTGGTAAATCCTCTTTCATGGAATAGAACTGATATAGTTGAGGTAACAGTAGCCTTTACAGATCCCGAAATTAAGGGTCTAAAAGTGGTTGACTGGAAGGGAAATAATATTCCTTTCCAGATAATAGATGTTAATAAAAATCCTGATGGATCTCTTGGAATTGTAAAGCTAATTTTTATAGCAGAAAATATGCCGTCTTTAGGATATAGAGTCTACTATATATTGCCATCCTCAAAGAAAAGTTTAGAGAGCTTTGAGACAAGTATAAAGGTTTCTGAGATTGAAAGTGATTATATTATGGAGAATAGATATTATTCTATAAAGCTAGACCATTTATCTAAAAGTATTGTTAGTATTTATGATAAGGAGTTGGGGAAAAATGTTTTAGATTCTAGCAAATATCTTGGAAACAGCATTTTCATCGAACCTGACTATGGTAGTGTATGTCATATTAATGGAGATATAGATCCACATTTAGTGGCCATTCCAATTAGAGATCCTCCTGATCTAAATTCTAGACTAAATACTATGAAGTGTGTTTCACGCTGTATATTTGTTGAAAAAGGTCCTATAAGAGCTGTAGCATATATTTTCGGTGTAGTTGGAAACACAAAATATAGGCAAAGGATAATTATATATGACAAGGTTCAAAGAATAGATTTTAACACTGAATTAGAGTTTGGAGACGAGAATCATAGAGTTAGAGTAGTTTTTCCAATAAATATATCTAAATATAAGATATGGCATGAAATACCTTATGGAGCTATTGAGAGAAATGAGGGAGAATATCCCGCAATCAACTGGATAGACGTTTCAAATAAAGATTACGGTGTAACGTTAATTAACAAAGGTATACCTGGAAATAGTGTTGTAGAGAATGTAATGATACTAACTTTATTGAGAAGTATTGATGCAATGTATCTAGACGCTCCATTCGGAGAGCTAAGGTTGAGAAAGATAGGTAAAATGTTTTTAGAGAAGGCCGGAAAACATTATATATTTTATCCTTTAGGTTCAAAGGCATTGGAGAAGGGTTATCATCTATTTGAATATTCTCTATATCCTCATATAAAAACATGGAGAGAGGCAAAATCCTATAGAACTGCATTAGAGTTTAATATACCTTTAATCGCTGTAAAAACAACTCCGCATAAAGGATTTCTTCCTAAAGAAAAGAGTTTCATATCACTGGTTCCAGAAAACCTAGTATTAACTGTTTTAAAAAGATGTGAAGATAATGGAGTTATATTAAGATTCTATGAAGCTGAAGGAAAGAGTATTAAAGGATATCTTACATTCTTTAAAGAAGTAAAGAACGCTGTGAAAACAAATTTGCTTGAAGAAAAGGTATCGGATCTTAAAATTGATAGAGGAAATATTATAGTTAATGTTAAACCTTTTGAAATAGTTACAGTAAAGTTAACGGTGTAGTGATGGGAGAGATAAAAGCAGTTTTATTCGATCTTTATGGAACCCTTGTATATGAGGAGAGAGATGAAGAGGAACAGTATAGATTTAAAGCTTATAACAGATTAATAGATTATCTTAAATCGCTTGGATATAACGTTAGTATAAATTATTTTATAAAAATATATAATAATATTTTCGAAAAATGTTTGGAGAGGATTAAAGGTACACTTAATGAGCTAGATATGATATATGTATACTGGAATATTTTTAAAAATCTTGGAATCATGCCATCATTAAATTTAGTGAAAAATTGTCTCGATATCTTTTATACAATGGAGGTTAGAAGTGTTAAAATATTTCCAGACACCTTATCTATACTAAACTATTGTAGAAAAAGGAGTTTTAAAACAGCTATAGTATCAAATGCAACTATTAGATTTGAATATGTTATATCCCACCTAAAATTATCAAATTATTTTGATGTTCTCATGGCTTCCTATAAGATTCTTAAAGTAAAGCCTCATCCAGAAATATATTTGAAGACGCTTAATCTTTTAAATATTAGTCCTCAAAACGCTGTTATGATCGGCAATTCTCCTTTATCAGATATAATTGGTGCTAAAAAAGTAGGCTTAAAAGCAATTTTAGTAAAAAGACATGATATTGAGGAAAATATTTTTCAAAAATATAATGTCTATCCAGACGCCATAATTTTCAGCCTAAATGAATTGAGAAAACTAATTTAAAATATCGATGTTTAAATATATGTAATAGTTAAATATGTGATTAATATGAGGATAGTTATATCTCTTGGAGGAAGCCTTATAACGAGAGAGTTAACTGCAAATAATATTAAGAAATATGGTGATGTTTTAAAAAGAATTAAAGATATGGGGCATCAATTAGCAGTCGTATGTGGTGGAGGTAAAGTTGCTAGAGAATACATTAATGTTGCTAGAGAACTTGGTGTAAACAATACTATTGCTGATCAAATAGGTATATTAGCAACGTTTTTAAATGCATATTTAATTATAGCTGCATTAGGAGAATATGCTTATAGAGAACCTCTAAAAAGGGTAAATGATTTGGAGAAATATATGTATACAGATAAAATTTTAGTTTTTGGAGGAAATGAGCCAGGAGTCTCAACGGATTTTGATGCCGCAATACTTGCAGAATATTTTAATGCCGATCTACTTATAAATGCTACAAATGTTGATGGAGTTTATGAGGAGAATCCTAGAAAAAATCCGAATGCAAGAAAGTTTGATGAATTAAGCTATAGTAAGTTTGAAGAAATTATATTGAAGAATAAACAGGCTCCTGGAAAGTATGAGCTATTCGATATTTCTGCATTAAAAATAATTGAGAGGTCCAAAATTAAACTGATAGTCTTGAATGGAATAGATCCTGAAAATATTTTAAAGGCTGTTGTAGGAGAGAAAATAGGTACGCTAATACATTAATTCATAGTCTCCATATTTTTATTGGATGAAGCATTTTTATCCTCAATCTATGTATACCGTATCCGGCAATATCTGTAGGAATTCTCCTAACTCCATTATCAATTGATGCGCCTCCTTCAAGCACAACGTCTTCTCTATGAAGTAGATCTGAATCTAGATCATAATATATTATATTTTTAAATGCTAAGGCGGTATGTACTGCAGCGGTAATTCCTATTTTACTCTCTCCCATACATCCTATCATGTTAGGTACTCCAGCGGCTTCACACATATGTGCAATTCTCATAGCTTCATTTATTCCACCACTTTTCATCAACTTTATGTTTATTAAATCTACTGCATCTTTCTCGATAACTTTTAATGCATCTCTAGAATTATGTACAGACTCGTCAGCCATAATAGGTATAGGACTATTTTCTTTAACCTTTTTTAACCCATCTATATCTGTATATAATACAGGTTGTTCACAAAACTTTATATCATATTTCTCAACTTTATTTAAAACTTTAATTGCATCCTCTACAGACCATCCTTGATTAGCATCTATTCTTAACTCGACATTATCTCCAATAGCTTCTCTAACCATTCGTATTCTTTCAATATCTTCCGCAGGATTTATACCAACCTTTATCTTAATTTTTCTAAACCCCTTTTTAACCCATTTTTTAGCGGATTCAGCCATTTCATGTGGAGACTTTATACCAATTGTTACGTCTGTTTCGATCTCGTCTCTATATCCTCCAAATATCTTATACACTGGTTTGCCACAATATTTTCCAATTAAATCATATATAGCCATATCTATTGCAGCTTTGATAGAAGTATTCCCCCTTACACTCCCATATATTTCTTGAAAAACTTCTATTCTAAATGGATCTTTACCTAAAATTTTAGACGAAAGTTTTTCTAAAGCCTCTATAGAACTTTCAAGTGTATCAAATGTTATTCGTCTTGAAGGACAGGCCTCACCTAAACCCCTATAATCTTCATCAGTATATATTTTTAAAACAATATTTCTAGACATTCTACTTGTACCTAAGGCTATTCTAAAGGGTTCTAAATAAGGAATATCTACATAATATGCCTCAATCCTATTTATCCTCATATGCTCACCAATACAATAAATGTTTATAGACTTAAAATATTTTGAGGAAATAAAGGCTATTAACCCTAATTAAAGATAACTTTAATTTTATTTTCATAATTTTTATATTTAAAAATATATTGTATTAAAATGATAACATATGAGGATAAAGTCGAATGTCGCTAAGAATGAAATTTTCATAGATTTTGAAAGATATTTTTCAACACGTGAATGGAATATAATGTTAACTCCAAATACTATCTCGGCTGAAGATGGAAAAAACTATAGTATTACCTTACTATTGCTTAATACGATGCTGGTATTTATATTAAGTATTATAGGTATTATTAAACTTGAATTTTTACTTCTAGGAATATTATTTGGGATTCTTGGCGCTACCTATTATATCGTTTCCGAGAAACATAGAGTAAAGTTAATTTGCTTAGAAAATAATGTATTTGAAACCTACACTAATAGTAATTTATCTAGAGAAATGCTAGAAAAATTTATATCATTTCTTGAGAAAAATGGTAAGATTACTAGGTTAAAGCCCTTAGGTTTATTTGTCAAAGATATATATGAAAAGCTAAATGAATTTTATATAGATATTTGGGGGCCTCATTTGGCTAGAAAAATGTTAACAAAAGATATCGAAAGACTGATGAAAAGAAGAGGGGTATCGAGGGAAGAAGCAATAAAAAAGCTATTTGAAAAATGTTTTAAATAATTAATCTTATTATCGCGTATTTGACAAATAAACCCCAGATAATGGTTTCAAACCTAATTATAAATTTTTAACTAAGTATCCAGATGAACAATAATGCTGGTGGAGTGGCATTAGTATTGGAGTTAGCAAGAATCTTTAAGAAAGATAAAGTAAAGAGAAATATTAGATTTATATTGTTTAGTGAAGAGGAACTTGGGTTAAGAGGATCATATGCATATGTAAAATCATGAAAAAATGCTTGAAGACATAAAAATTGTAGTAAATCTAGATATACATGATGGATTAATTGGAACAAACAGTGTAGTTATACTGGTCCTAAACAAACAAATAAAAAAATTATCTAGAGGTATATAGTAAGGAATATGGATTAAATTTAAACATAGGCGAAGACATACATTCTTCAGACAGCATGCTATTTGTAAGTAAAAACATACCTATAGTAAATTTCCATAGATCAAGTGGAGCAAATTTTGGAGTACATAGTATAGATGGTAATACAAAATATTTTGGTAGAGAAGTATATAGATACTTTGGGCCGTTCATATATAGTTTTATAAAGATGATGGCTAACTCGGAAGAATTTCCATTCCTTAGAGAAATGCCAGAAAACATGAAGAAGAAGGTTATAAGAATACTTTAAGAAAAGACTTGGAATAAGTCCTCCATAATATTAAGTCTTTAGAAATTCCAGAATTTTTTCTGTTGTCTTATCACCAGGTTTTATTTAACTAAATGAAGATAAATCATTGTATAAAGTTATTATTAAATATGTTGAGTTTTATAGAATTTATGATGTTTAAATATATGGTTAAGTCTCTTATTGAATGTATTATTGTTAGCCGTATAAATAGATTTGTTGTTAACGTGAAAATTGACGGGAAGATTACTCAGGCTAGGATAACTAATACTGGTAGACTCTATGATCTACTTATTCCCGGAAATAAGGGATATTGTATAGAAGGAGGTATGAAGACTAGATATAAGTTAATAGGGATAAACGTCGGTTTAAAAAATAGGGTTGCCTTAATCGATACAAGGCTTCAGGAAGATGTTTTCTACAATGCTGCACAAAGAAAATATTTTAATTGGCTTAATCCATACAGAATTGTGAAAAGATATCCTAAAATAAATAATTCTAGACTTGATTTTCAGATAAAATTTAATGATAAAATAGGTTTTATAGAAATGAAGAGTGCAGTATTATTGTTTGATAAATTTTATGGAGGTTATCCAGATTGTCCAAGTATTAGGGGTAGGAGACATATTTTAGATATTATAAGGCTTCATGAGAAAAGTTATAGATGTATATTGTTATTTTCTGTAGCCCATCCTTTGGCTAGAATATTTAAACCTTATTCTAAAGGAGATCCGATTATAGCGGACTTGATCGAAGAAGCTTTTAAAAGAGGTGTAGAAATCTATGCATTTAAACCGATATTAAGGATCGATGAGAAAAGTATAGTTGTAGAGGACGAAGATATTCCAATAGTTTTTCGTTAACGGAAATAATATAAATATGTTAATAATTCTATAATAGGATGGTGTATGCGATGAGGGCAGTGATAGTAAGCTTTCGGAGAAGCGGTAACAATCAATATGAAAGATATGCTTTGATAAGAATAGATGGAGTTGAGGACTATAAGTCTGCACATAAATATATTGGGAGGAAAGTTATATGGATTCATCCAAGGACTAGAACTAGAATACATGGTAAAATTATTAGAGTACATGGGAAAAATGGGATTGTTTTAGCATCGTTTAGAAGAGGATTGCCTGGACAAGCTCTGGGAACATCGGTAGAATTACGTTAATTATATTCGGGATAATATGATTGATAGCATTATATGGATTTTTACTGCTAAATGTAATCTTAACTGTAAACACTGCTATATTTCTCCGAGATTTAAAAATCTCAGAGAACTTTCTTTAAAAGAAAAGCTTATATTGATTAGAGATGCTGCAGAATTAGGTATAGAATATATAGGATTTAGTGGAGGTGAGCCATTAATTCACAAAGATTTTCCAATTTTATTAGAGGAAACTTATAGTTATGATATGGATAGTAATTTTATTACAAACGGACTATACTATTCATCTAAAATACTTAATCTTCTAAAAAGAATACATACACATATATATGTTAGCCTTGATGGAGTAAGGAGAGAAACATATGAATATATTAGGGGTAAAGGTTTATGGGATAGAGCTATAAACTTCCTAGAAATATTGAAGAAGAATGATATAGATTTTTCATTGATAATGTCTATAAACAAAATAAATTATCATGAGGTAGGAGAATATATAAGATTTTCAGAGAAAATTGGAGCATTAAATGCGTGTATCATTCCTACAATGAAATCCGGAAACGCTTATATAAACAATCTATATATAGATTCAGAGAAATGTTTTAAGGCTATTAGGCTTGCGGATAATGTTTCTGATGAAATAGGTTTCCCGGTATCGTTTTGGTGTATGCCGTTTGTAGGGCTAATAGTTAGGTCAAAGTATGTTAGATACGGGTTCTGTAGACTATGGAACAATATAGATATTGATCCAGCTGGAAGAATACTTTTATGCGATATAATAGATATAGTTGTTTCAGATATTAGAGAGAAAGGGTTAAGGAAGGCTGTAGAAGAGTTTGAGGAGAACAATATGGTGAAAAAATTGATAGATACCAATAGTGTCCCTAAGGAGTGTAAAAACTGTAAATTTGTTTATAAATGTCTTGGCGGATGCTATGCACGAGCATATATTGAAAATGGAAGACTAGATATGCCCGACCCACTATGCCCGCGAATATCTGGACTACTTTATCTTTGAATATATCCCCTTTTTCCTCAACATATTCATTCTAACTCTATTTGCACGCGCAAAATATTCTTTCCGCGTCTCTAATCCAAATTCTCTTATTATATCTTTCACGGTTTTTTCCTTTAAATACGACGTCATCATGAATATTGCTTCAGGTCTAGAAACCTCTATTTCTATTAGATTTCTATATTTTTCCTTGATTTTCTCAAGCTTAGAAAAGTTATAGTCTAGATGAAGTATTTCATAGTCTAGATTAATAGTCTTACATATTATTGGACTATATCTGCTTGATTCAAGTAACAATCTTCCCAAAGGATCTACAATTACACTGTTTCCCTCACCACCTATTGAAGATACAATGTATACACCATAGTCCAGTGCCCATGATATTATTTGTTTTCCACCTGGATACATCGATGAGAAAAATACTAGTTCAACGTTCTTAGTCTTTAATCCCTCAATAACATCCTTAAAGTTTAGGTCAAAGCATATTGCAAACCCTATTTTACCAAAATCGGTATCAAAAACATTATATTTATCTCCAGGAACTATTCCACTTTCAATCTCATTTATAGTCGGATGAACCTTGTAATATGAGCCGACAATACTTCCATCCCTTCCAATTAAAATAGAAGCATTATATGGGTATCCGTCATCAATAATTATCATTGGTAAAACTATATATACATTATTTTTAGCAGCTTTTTCTCTAAATCTCTCCAATATGTTATTTCCCATTTTATATGCAATAATTATAGATTCTCTAATATTAAGTCCAATGGTAGGAGCTATTTCTGGAAAACATATAATATCAGGATTATCTAACAACGCTTTATCCAATAATTTTTCCATTTCACTAATATTAGCATTCACTGTGTCTTCGATACTATCTTTCCTACCAGCACCCTTAAAGGATATAGAAGCAACCCTAACACATCTAACCATATTCAATCACTTAATACTTAAATAATTTTACTTTTACTATAAATATATTAATACCTTCATTATTCTATGCTAAACTATTTAAACTATATTTCATACGGAAGTACACCTAAACATATAAATCATAAAATTACTGATAAGATAATTCTTTTCTTCTTTATTTGAATTAAAGGGCTATGTAATTGATGGATTTACATTTTGATCTATTTTTAGAGAGATAAAGGGAAATAATGGTAGAAGTTAAATATTTTATTTTCCTTATCCAATTTAGGGCTAGTATTAAAGAAAGGTTTGGTTATGGAAGAGGAATTAGATAGATTGAAAACTTTAAGAATTTTAGGACAACATATAGGTATGCGTATTGTGAAGACACGACATGATGTTGTTGCTGCATTTATAGTTGGTTCGGTAGCTAGAGGAAATATACATAGTGAATCAGATATAGATCTATGTATCTTAATTGAACATGGAGACAGGCCTAAAAGAGAGATTATAGAGGAATCAGGTTATAAGGTTGACATCACTTATATACCTTTACATCTATGGGAGGAGAACTTGTATCATGGTATAGGAAGTGAATGGGAGATTGAGGCATCGAATATCGTAGATTCTATAATTATTTATGACCCCTAAAAAGCTTATTAAAAAAGTTAAAGAATATCTTAAAACATATCCTGAAGAGAAGAGGAGAATGAATATCTTATTTACTTATCATAGAATGGGTTGGTTTAGGGAGGCTGTTAAATATCATTATATTAGAAGAAACTATGATTTTGAATCCATTTTCAGTAAAATTTATGCAATTACTGCTCTTAAAATACTATTTTCATTAAATAGAGTTTATCTAAAGGGCGACAAATATATTTTCGATCAAGTTAAAGAATTACAGAAAATCCCTCCATCTTTTTTAGAGAAATGTCTAAATCTATTATATTTTAAGAGTAAAAATGTGAAATATGAGGAGGCTAAATGGATTTTCAGGACTGTTTCAGATATGCAAAAAACTATAGAAAATATAGTCATTAAATTCCTATGAGTTGGAACTAGCCTAGCGTGTCAGTTAGATAATTGATAGGTAAATGTAATGTCTAGTAGACTATATTAGATATTCAGGTAATGACGATTAAAAATCTATTTCGTCTTTGTAAGTAAAACAAGACTATTGATCAAAAGTATTGATTCAAAGCGTCATAGAAAATAAATTTAAATATCTATAAATTAATATTTCATTAAATTATTCTTGTCGAATCATCAATAGCTTTAAATATGAGATTTTGAATATTACTAGTAGGTGCTAGTTACTAGTAGGTGCTAGTTATTCCATATTTCGATCCTAGGCCAAAGAGGAGATGTATTGACTTATATAATCGACGGGAGGAGTTACATAAGCTAATAGAGTATATGAGCTCATCTCCACTAATCCTATTACTTGGTTTGAGACGTACTGGAAAAACGTCTCTTCTATATACTGCTATTAATGAATCAAAGATACCCTGCATAGTATTTGATTTAAGGGAGATTCCTGGAGACGGGATTATAACTATGGATATATTCTTGAAGTTTTTCTCAGACAAAATAAACTTATTTCTTGAAAAGAATAGAAGAATTGCTGAAAGATTTCTCGAAGTTGTAAAGCATATTGAAGAGATTAGTATAGTTGGCTTAAAAATAAAAATAAAAAGTATGCGTAGAGGAAGGTTAAATATCATAGAATTGTTTAGGGCTTTAAATGATGCTACAGAAAGTATTGGAATGAATATAGTTTTAGCATTTGATGAGGCCCAAGAGCTTAGAAGAATTGCAAGATATAGGTTTACACGAATACTCGCATATATTTATGATTTCTTCGATAATATTTCAATATTGCTTACTGGATCGCAGATAGGTTTACTATACAATTTTTTGAAAATAAGTGATCCAGAGTCGCCACTCTATGGCAGGGCATATGATAAAATATATCTAAAGAATTTTACCCCAGAAATGTCTAAAGAGTTTTTGATACAAGGATATAAACAATATGGGATTGATCCTCCAGAAGAATTAATAGAATATGCTGTATCTAAGCTTAACGGAGTTGTAGGATGGTTGACTTTACTTGGATATAGGTCGGTGAGAAATAGAATTTTTGATAAGAAAGTGGTAGATGAGGTCCTAGATATAGCTTCCAGAATAGCTTTCAATGAGTTTAAACATTTTCTTGCTTTAAGATGGCAGGCTAGGGATAGATATATTTCAATAATGAGAAATCTGGCTATAAAAGAGCTTACATGGAGTCAGCTGAAACGATCAGTGGAATTAGATTTGAATCAAAGAATATATGATAAGAATTTTACGAATCTAATTAAAAGCCTTATAGATGGAGGATTTATATCAAAAAACTCAGAAAAATATTATTTTATAGTTGATCCAGCATTAAAAAGATATTTTGAAACAAAATGATATCATTAAATAAAATATGTATAATTAAATAGATATAGAGTGTGATGAAATGATTAGAAAGATTATTGTAATACCTTTAGCTAGCAGTGTTCATGAGAAGAAAAGGTGGAGTATTTTTCTCCAAAAGTATAGAGATATTCTAAGTAGATTTGATAACATTATTTTTCATAATGTTTTAACAAATATAAGCCCTATTCCACCACTAGATAATCCTAGAATACTATTGCTAATACATTTAACTGGAGGTACATCCCGTATAGCTAAAAATATTTTCAATAAATATAGAAATGCTATCTTTATTTTAATTGCACATGGGTTTCAAAACAGTCTACCGTCAGCTCTATCTGCTAGACAGTATATTAGGAGGAATGGAGGTATAGTGAAGTTGATCTATAATACTTATCCTAGTGGAGATAAAATAGGGAAAACTATCGAAATGGCTTCCAAAATATTGGATTTCTATATGAGTGAGATCATAGTATTTACAGATAATGATGTCTTTGAAAAACCAAAGCTTTTAGAGAAAATATCTATGAAAATAGTTAAGTGGAGTGAAGTTATGAGGACTCTTAATGAGGTAAGTGATAACGACGTAAAGGATATTTTAGCTATGCTTTCAAATAAGATTGTAAATATTGATTCACTTGACACAGAATACTTATTTAAAATCATTAGACTATATTGCGCTATGAGAAAATACGTTTCTGATAAAAGTTTTGTTGCCGTTGATTGTTTCAATTTTATTGTAAAATACGGTTTTACTCCCTGTTTACCTGTGGCGATGCTGAACAGCGAAAATATTCCAGCTGCATGCGAAGCAGATATAAATAGTTTATTACTAATATCTATACTTAGTACTCTCGGATATAAATCATGGATAGCGAATCTTACTGCGATAGAAGATGGTTATATCGTTTTCTCGCATTGTACAGCTTCTTTAGATATCTTAAGGAAAATAGAGCTTATTAATCACTTTGAATCGAGTAAACCTTATGCAGTAAAGGGGGTTTTTAATCTAAGTGATGTGTGTATTGGAAGAATGGATGATGAAAAATTAGATGTATATTTAGGTAAAATAGTGACCGTAAATGATAGTCAGGAGAGATGTAGGATACAAATAGGAATATCTATTAGTAACCCCAGTGAAATATTAGAGAATGTTACTGGGAATCATCATATAATTTTTTCATCAAATGCGTTAGATTCTCTAAAAAGTTTCTTAGATTTACTGGGAATAAAGATAAATATCTTTGATTAATCTTTAATATGTATAAATCTATTTTTTTCTGAAACTATCTTTCTAACTATTCTCTTATCTGTTTCGATTTTCTCTGGAATAGTTTTAGCAACAATTTTCACTAAACCTGTTAATACTCCGGCTACAAGTTTTCTATAAAGTATTTCTTCTACTTGGAATACTCCAGCAGAATTTGTCATATATATTCTTATTTCAACGGGTTTTTCGTCTCCAGGAACTATTTCAACATCCTCTACAGACATTGCTGAAATCACATGAATATCAACATTACCTAAATCATATGGGAGTCTGCTTCTACCCTTAGTTATATCTGTACCATCCGCAAGCTTTACAATGCTTGCCTCAGTAGTATATGATTTTAAATCCTCCATATGCGTATATATCGCATGTAAAATACATGCTCTAATCTGAGATATTTTAAAATCATTTCTATATATTTGAGGTAAAAGTTTATCGAGTATAGGCATTGCAAGTATACAGCTATGAAGATTATGATCCTTACGATTTACTTGATTACCTATGTCATGGAGAAGTGCTGAAACTAGAACAACTAAATTTGCGTCATCAACATCACCTATACCATCCTTAATAATATCTACATTGACATTTTTATTGAGAAGAATATTCAGAATTTTTAATCCATTTGCAGCAACTACTCTCGCATGAGTATCTCCATGAGCATTATATTGCATTTTACCTACAACTATGTAGTCAGACATTTCCCATAAACCCTTTATAAAATTATTGTTTCTAATATAATTCCATGCATATCTAGCTTTATCATATTTAGAAACAATTTCACTTATAGTTTTCTCAGACTTTCTATCTAATTCGGCTTCAATTTTCATCCATTCTTCAGAAAATTTATTAATACCTAAATACATTTTTTCACCATACATTACTATAGTATTAAACTTAAATAGCTTTGTATCCATCAATAAAATATAGTAAATATAGCCTGAGATTTATTATGCATATTTGTACATACTGTGAATTTAAAATTCTAAATTTACTATAGAGACCTGATAGGGAAAATAGACCTATATTAAAGGATTATAAAAATGTATAGAACATTGAATTAAACTATGATCTACCATATTTACCCATTAATTCTCCGTAGGCTATTACATGTCCTTTCATTTCATTTAATAGTTTACTTAATCCTATTCCTTCATTTAGATTAAGCTGCTTATCCAAAGCAAATACTCGTATAAAGTATCTATGTGTTGAACCAGGTGGAGGACATGGACCTCCATAACCTAGCCTACCGAAATCATTTCTACCCTTTATTCCAGATTTTTCACTTATATCTGTAGTGCTTGCTGGAATATTGAATAATATCCAGTGGATAAATGTTCCTCCGGGAGCATCGGGATCGAACATTATTAATACAAGTGAAACAGCTTTATTTGGAATATTTGATACATGTATTGGTATAGGGATATTTTTTCCATCACATGTATATTGTTTTGGTATATTGTTTCCTTGACTAAAGGCGCTGCTTGTAACACCTATAGTTTTAGGAACATTTTCAATGATATTTTCCAATGTAGCTGGTTTTTCTTCCCTTTTCTCCCCTCCTCCCCAAACATACATATATAATACTATGCCACCGATAACCACTAATATTATAATTCCAATTAAAATTAACTTTAAATTCATGATATCTCCCAATAATTATATTATTGCTAAGTGAATAAATATTTTTGTAATCCTAATTAATTATTGAAAGTTAGATGTTTGTATTCGCCTACATCTATATTTAATATTTCTGCCAATTTTAATATATTTTCAAACGTAGGTTTTCTTCGAATCTTATATATTATCTTACGATACTCTTGGTTTTCTTTCAAAAGATTTTGTATAATTATTTCTAAAATCTTCTTACCCTCTGAGTTAAGTACATCGAATCTAGAGAAATACATTTTCCTATTATTTATAAGCATATGTATTAAATCTACTATATACTTATTCTCACACATTTTTACCGCTTACATTTCATTTCTATAAACTTATATATTTTTTTATTTAATAGAAATATATGGCTCATCTATCCTATAGGGAGAATTTTCTAAGAGCTATAAGATTTAGATATCCAGAATATATTCCTACAACGATATCTGTATTCTGGCCGCTATGGAATACGTATAGGAAGAAACTTGAAGAAATTGCCGAAAGATATAAAATGTTTTTCCTGGGATTTAATCGTGGTAGGATAAAATATGAGGGTAAGCCTGGAATAATATATGTTGATGAATATAGATATGATGCATTCAAATGTCTCTGGCATTTTAATATTAAGGGATATCAAGGTCAAGTAGTTAAACATCCTCTCAGTGATTGGAAAAATTTTAGAGATTTTCAACTTCCAGACCCAGATAAAGGCGTACCTACAGAAAGCAATGGTATAGTTTCATGGAATAATATTTTTGAGGAAATGGAAAGAGCTAGAGATGAGGGAAATCTGGTTGTAGCTGGAATGCCTCACGGTTTCTTCTTTCAAAGACTATATTATTTAAGGGGATTTAAAAATCTCATGATAGATTTCATATATAAACCTCCAGAAATATATGAGCTTATAGAAAAGTTAACTGAATACAATTTTGAGCTCGTAAAAAGATTTCTTAAATTTAATGGAATCGACTTCTTCTCCTTTGGAGATGATCTAGGCTTGCAGGATAGAATGCCGATATCCCCTAAAACATTTAAAGAATTTATTTATCCATCGTATAGAAAGATATTTGGTGAGATAAGGAGTAGAGGACTCGATGTAAGACTTCATTCCGATGGACATATCGTAGAGGTTGTAGATCAGATAGTTGAATCTGGAGTTAATATTCTCAATCTACAGGATGCTGTAAATGGTCTGGAAAATATTAGGAAACTTATTGAACAAAGAATAGCAATACAGTTAGATATAGATAGACAGAAACTGATTCCCTGTGGTGGACCAGAGGAAATAGAGAGATACATTAAACATGTTGTAGATATGTTGGCGTTTAAGGAAGGTGGGTTACTCTTCTATGCCGAGATACATCCACCTACACCACTGGAAAATATTAGGGCTTTGGCTAAAGCATTTGAAAAATACGTTTGGCTTAACATTTAACATAACATATTTATTAGATTTCATCTAAAATAATGCCAGTGTCTATATAATGCTAGATATATTTTTAGATAATATTGATATACATTTAAACCAATCTTTATGCCGATTCTTCTCTTCTCTCCAGGTTTTGGAATAACTTTAATATAGATATGATAATACTCATTTAAATTTTCTCTTCTCCATATATCTCCTCCATTAATAGATACATTTAAAGTATTAATATTAAATTCTATTCCCTTAATAAGTAAGGATTTAGCTGTAACATTCCATTTATAGTTTTTGTCTAAAGTATAAGTACCATTTAAATTAAGAATTATTAATAGTCCCTTCATATAACTGTGAATCACTATATATTAGCTTAGTTAACTCAATATGACATCTAATATAAGCATAACTATTAGTCCAGATATTAATCCATATGAAGCAATTTTCTCATGTCCAACTCTATGAGATTCTGGAATCATTTCGTCACTCACAACGAATAACATTGCTCCAGCAGCAAACCCCATGGCATATGGTAAGATTTGATGCATTACTGAAACTGTAAATACCCCGAGAAGCGAGAGTGGAAACTCAACTACACCTGAGAGAAATGATATGAGAAAGGCTTTTCTACGATTAATGTGTTCAATAGATCTTAGTGAAAAAGCTACCGATAAACCTTCAGGAATATTTTGTAGACCTATTGCGATTGCTAGAGCCCAGGCCTCGGTTATGAAATACGATCCAAAACCTACACCCACTGCAAGTCCCTCAGGAATATTATGTAATGTTACAGCTATGGCGAATAACCATATAGTTTTCAGCCTACTAGTAGACTTTCCCTCAAAACCTATTATCGAATGCAGGTGAGGTATAATTTTATCTATAAATCTAATCATTGCTGAGCCTAAAATTATTCCAATAACTACTGGCAGTATTCCTCCCACTTTTATTCCAGGTATTATTAGGCTTGTAAAACTTGCGGTTATCATTACACCGGAAGCAAATCCGAGACCGATATCAATAACCCTTTGATCCACCTTTTTCATAAAAAATACTGGCATAGCTCCTAAAGCATTTAGAAATGTTGTTAGTAGACCACCATATATACTTTGAACAATATATGACACATCCGTACCTCTATATTTTTTGATATTTTATTGGCTGTGGAGAAATATATCGATCTAATAGATTCATCGGATCAACTCTACCTTTAAGTTTATCATCTATCCATGAGTTAAGTTTTGCAAGCAGTTTTTCAACTATACTTGTTTCATTTTCAGCTAAATTCACTATCTCCATAGGATCTTTCACAATATTATAGAGTTCAATTCCTAATCCCCTATACATTACTGTTTTCTTTAATATTGGTTTAATTACTTCTCTGGGATTATTGAGCTCCTTTTCATAATGTACTATAAGCTTCCATTCTCCGCTAACTATAGCTCGTTCACCCCATGTTTCACATACAATATATTCTCTATCAATACTTCCATCGATAATTCTTCTTATAGAATATCCATCAAAGTTTCTTTCATATTTAATGTTAGCTAAATCCAATATTGTTGGAACAATATCTACATGCTGTGCATATCTATCTATCCTAATATTTTCCTTAAATTTATCTGGATATCTAATTATTAACGGTATTTTTATAACTGATTCATGTAGACCGGCGTGACCATATACTCCATGTTGACCTAACTGTTCACCGTGATCGGAGGTTATTATTATTAATGTATCGTCCATCAAATCCAATTCATATAGTGTACTGAAGATTTCGGCTAATGAATGATCTACATAAAATATTTCTCCATCATAGAGGTCTATAGACTTATTCTCATCACCTCTAAATATTTCCTCGACTCTACCCCATCCTGGAACATACTTGTATCCAGCCTTCGCTTCACATACTTTAAGATCATCTATACTTTTATGTCTAAATATATCTCTATATCCAGTTGGCTGATTATAAGGCATATGTGGATCCCAGTAGTGAACAAACATAAAGAAATTATCATATCTATGACTTTTAAGCCAAGGTATAAGCCTGAGATTTACTTCTCCAGCAATTAAATGATGATGTCTCCATTTAGAAGTCCTTATAGCATTAATATAGTATTCATATCCTCTTACAAAATGTTTGGGATGAGACCTAAAATTTATTAAATCATCAAATGCAATAGTTGTAAAACCATTATCAACCATTATTTCTGCAAGAACCGGAATATTATCATCAAGCTGATAAGTATTGGGTATATTCCAGGGAGTAATATAATATTCTGTATTTATGGGATATAATCCAGTGATTATGGAGGTAAATCCTGGTCCAGTACATACTCCGGATGCATAAAAATTATTAAAAACTATACCTTCTTTTGCGATTCTATCAATAGTTGGGCTAGTATTTCTATAATATCCATAACATCCTAAATGGTCTGCCCTAAGAGTATCTATTACAATTAATAAGACATTCATGTATAATTTTATAATTTTCCAATTATATTAATATAATTCTTATAGAGAAAAATGTATAGGAAAAGCTGTAACGGAAACGAGGATGGAAATAGACAGAGATCCGGATTATAGATCGCAACTAAAATTCTATTCAGTGTAAGCATACGATTATAACCCTGGTAGGAAATAGTTTGATTAACATCATATTTTCTTGAATATAATAGATAATTTAAAATAGGTAATTAGAATTTTTATAAATATGATTACCAAATTTGTTAATAGGATGGAGGAGCTTGGAGCTTTAAAAAGAGTTTTCAATAGTGATAGATTCGAATTCATAATTATTTATGGTAGGAGGAGAATAGGTAAGACTAGACTTGTATTAGAGGCCGTTAAGGATAAAGAATATATATACTATCTTTCCGTTGAGCGGGGTAATCTTGAAAGATTTAGGAGGACTGCTTCCCGACAAGTAGGCGAACTAAAATATGTTAGAGAGGATTGGGAATCATATTTCTACTTTCTAAAAGATAAAATAGTAATAATAGATGAATTTCCAAATCTAATAAGAGAGGATAAGGCAGTTCTATCAATTTTTCAGAAAATAGTTGATACAATGCTTTTAGATACTAAAACAAAGCTCATACTTATAGGTTCTTCCATCTCTATGATGAAGGAAAAGGTTTTAAGCTATAAATCTCCTCTCTATGGACGTAGAACTGGACAGATAAGACTTAAACCATTAAACTTTAAACATCTTAGAGAATTCTTTCCAAATGTATCGCCGAGAGAGCTTGTTGAAATCTATGGATTTACTGATGGAGTTCCATACTATATTGAAAAAGTGAAAACTCCATTCTGGAATTGGCTTAATAGGGAATTGGCTGATCCTAAAAGTTTTCTGCGGGAGGAGGGTGATTTCATTCTTCGATATGAATTTGAGGAGGTTGGGACTTATAAAAGAATTCTTGAGGCAATTGCTGCTGGGAGAACGAAGCTAGGTGAGATAAAGAGTTTCGTTAGAAGGGAGTCGATTAGTGAATATATGAAAAATCTAATTGAATTAGAACTTATAGATTATATAAAGCCTATTATAGGTGGTAGAAGAGGGATATATAGGATAAAGGATAACTTTACAAGATTCTGGTATAGATATATCTATCCAAATCTAAGTGAAATAGAGGCTGGATTATATATTGTAAATGATATTAGGCGTGACTATGACAGTTATCTTGGAGAAGTATATGAAAAGATAGCGTTAGAACATATCATTCATGAAATTAAGGAGGGTAGACTACCTATAGTTAATAAAATAGGTAAATGGTGGCATAGGGGCGAAGAAATAGATATAGTTGGTCTTAAGGGAAGAGACATAGGTATATTTGTTGAAGTAAAGTGGAGCAACTTAACATATAAAGATGTTAAGAGAGTATATCAAGAATTAATTACCAAATCGAGATGGTTTAATGTCAGGAAAAAAGTATATATAATAGTATGTAGAAGTGGACAGAATATTGGCGTAGAAGATCTGAAGATTTATACATTAAGAGACGTTATAGCCTAATATATAAATAGTTTTATAATTATTTTGATTTGATTAAGAATATTAGTCTCAAATATCTGTATTCTATCTGTGGTTAAAATGATTAAGGGAGTATACATACATTTTAAGCCAATTATAGAAGACTCTATGAATTCGATTAAAGTTTTAGATAAAATTTTTAATAGGATTGCTGAAGCAAATATAGATTTTATACTTCCTCTTACAAAGGATACAAGGTCTAATTCAAGCTATCCATCAAAATATATTCCTGGAAGAATTTATAGGAATATTAATTTACTTAAAAATGTATGTAGGATTGGTCATGAATATGGTTTAAAAATATATCCATGGCTCTGTATCTTCTCGGAGGGTGGTGAAAAGCCTTCAAGTATATTGAAGCCAGATTGGAGATTCATACCTAGAGATGGTGTTTCTAAGGGATATGTTTGTCCTACAAGTATTGATGCAAAAGAATATGAGTTAAATATTGTGAGAGAAATTATAAATAACTATGATGTGGATGGAATAAGTCTAGACTATATAAGAACCCCTGGAGGCCCATGTTACTGTAAAAGATGTAGAGAAAAATTTAGGGAAAAATATGGAATAGATCCAGTTAAAATAAGTTTTCCAAGTGAAGCATGGTATTTATGGGAGGAATTTAATAGAGAAAATATTACAAGTTTTGTTAAAAATGTTCATGAAGTTTTATCTGAAAGAGGTTTAAAGCTTTCAGCATATGTTTGGACAAGTATATCTAGATATATAGTTGCTCAAGATTGGCCTAAATGGGTTAGAAGCGGGTATATTGACTTTATCATACCTACTGGATATGTTTATTCTATCGATGAGTTTAAAAGATTGTGTGAAGATGCAAAAATTATTTCGGAAGGCGTCGATACATATATATGTATAGGTGTTAAAACAAGTCATGGATTTATAGAAAACTATAGGGATTTGAGAAGCTATATTTCAATAGTAAGAGATGTGGGGTTAAATGGATATGTGTTCTTCACTTTAGAAGCGTTATTACCCATGCTGGAAATGATAAAAGATTATCTTGAAGATTAATATGAAGAAAGATTAGATGGATTATAATACATATTGCATGGCATGCTGGTAACTGGGAATATAATAAACATTCAATTGGAATAGAATAGAGGGATATGTTAATAAAACTGTTTGGCCTGAATCTCTCTATAAAAACTTGGCTAGGCTAATAAAATATCTTATCTATTTAACATAAATTTTAATAGTATTGAATATCATAATTAATAATATGAAAGATAAGCCAAATATAATTTTAATTATAATGGATGTCCAAAGAGCATCTAATATTCATTGTTATGGATATGAGAAGGAGACTACACCAAATATAGATAAAGTTGCTAGAGAAGGTACAGTTTTCCTCAAATGTATTTCACCAGCAGTATGGACTCTCCCATCTCATGCATCAATATTTACTGGAAGATATGTATATAGTCATGGTGTAGGTGCAAGCCATAACTATAAACCTGTTGAAAAATATACTTTGACAGAAATTTTAAGGGCTAAGGGTTATAGTACAGTAGGTTTCTGTAGAAGTGAACATTGGTGGGCTAGATATGGTATAAGAGATGATAGGGGGTTTGAGGAATTTTATGGAATAACTTATACAACAATATGGGAGTGGATAAACACTGGATCTAATAAAATTATAGAAATGGCTAAGAAATGGATTGACAAGCATGCAGAAAAATCTCCATTCTTCATGTTTATCAACTGTCTTGAACCCCATCTACCATATATACCTCCCGTAAAATATGTGAAAAAATTTCTTGGAGAAATGGGTCTAGAGGAAGTTAAAAAATTGCAGCCAAATGTATGGAAGGTTAGAATGGGGCTTGAAAAGATAAGTGATGAGAGATGGAGAAAATTAAGAGCACTTTATGATGGAGAAACTGCTTGTCTCGATGAAAGACTTGGCAAACTTTTCCAATATCTTGAGGAAAAGGATTTGATTGATAAAACAATGCTTATAATAACTAGTGATCATGGAGATGAGCAGGGAGAACATTATCCTCCACATATAGCTCATCAACTACATTTATATCAGCCAGGAATACATGTACCCTTAATAATAAGATATCCAGATCTATTTCCACGAGGGAAGAAGATTAATGACATTGTTCAGACACTAGATATATTTCCAACAATATTAGACTTACTTTCGATAAACAATATTGATGTCTGGAGACAAAACCAAGGTATAAGTCTCATAAAGATAATTGAGGATAGGGAGAAGAGGTTCTTCGCTCTCTCAGAGCATCAGAAACCTCTTTTATCATTTGAAAGAATGTTGAGAATAGATCCTAACTATGATTTTAGGATATGGAATCGCTGGATTAAGGCGTTAATAATAGATAAATATAAATATATATGGTCTTCAGATGGAAGGGATGAATTATATAATTTAGAAAAAGACCCTCTTGAACAGAGAAATCTAATAGATAATATGCCAGAGAAGTATAAAGATATGAGAGATAGATTATCTTATGTATTAGACCTACTTGAACTAAGAGATTTAGGCGATCTATTGCAAGGATTAGAGGATAATGTTAGGATGATAGAGAAATACGGATATATAAGGAGAAAGAATTTGGGAAGGACAAATATAATGCAGGGTCTTACGCCCTAACTTAGAACTTCTATTCATCTCTCTATTCAATTTATTCTTTATTTATAGTAATAATGCTATTTAAGCATAGTATATATGGATGATACTACAAATATTAGTAGGAGTCCAGTAAGTATTAGTGGAGAATTATGTGATATATGGTCATACATTAGTCCACCAAGGAAAGAGCCTGGCAGAGATGCTATTCCAGATAGGAACATAAATTTACCCAATTCTCCGCCTCTTTTCTCTACTCTAGTTTTATCGGCCAAATACTTTCTTGTAGAAGGTATCCATATACACGGTTCAATGGCACAAAGAGAATATATTATCAATATAAGTTTAAAATCCTTTATAAATGATATTAAAAACATGTTTATTGAACCAACGGTTTCTGATATTATCAAAGACTTTTTCACACCTATTTTATCTATAATTTTACCTAAAGGTATCTGTATCAATGTCCATGTAAGAGAATTACCTGCAGCCAGTAATCCTAGTTCAATGTTTGTAAATCTATAACTTTTACTAAATATGCCAAATAATATTCTAGTGGTTATAGACCACGCAAACGCGTCTAGAAAAGTTATACAATAAAAATTTAGTATATCTTTGTCGATCTTCATCAATAGTTTCATTTTCTCCTTAAATAGTTTAATAAAACTACTTTCCTCTCCAACTTTCAATGTTTCTTTTAAACATAAATATTCTAAAAGAAGTATGATGGCTGAAAATATGGTTGAAAGCATAAATACTATTTCATATCCATATATGTCTGCAGTATATCCCCCAACAATAGTAAATATTACTCCAGGCAGCATATAGGTAAACAATGTTTGACTATAAGTGAAGCCTCTCTTTATCTTTGATGAGGATTCAAGTATTATTGCATCCCAGGCAGGAGAAGCTAGGGATGAAAGAGTAACTAGTATGGCTCCGATAATTAATATAAAAATATTTTTAAAATAGAGTGTTAGGAATAGAATTAAGTATCCCAGGACCTCAAAAAGTTTTGATAAAATTAGTGTTTTTCTTCTACCCTTTATGTCTGCAAGAATTCCTCCAATCTGCATGAATACTGTGCCAAGTATCCCGGAGAAAAGTATGCCGTTAAACAATCCCAACATGCTCATCGAAAATCCTATAGACAATATATATGGCTGAAAAATTACATCAACCATATTTACATAGATACCTTCAATGAACGAAATTATTATCAATATTTTTATATTAACTTCAGCATCCTTACTCATTTTTTCACTTAGACTAATAATAGTTGCCAAGCAACCATATATTTCCTATATTTATATTTTTTAATCCCTCTTCTCTAGCAATTTTTAAACAATTATATGCATGTCTCCTACTTGTTGGAGGAAGGTCTGTTAACAAGTAATCTGGATGAAATGCCAGTAAACTATAAGGTATTTCTGGATCAATACTCGCAATAAATCTTGAAATCATTCTAACCTCATATTCATCAACATATCCTGGAACGAGTAATGTACTTATACATAGTAATGGAACTTCTCTTCTCTCATCAATATATTTTGAAACAATTTTTATATTCTCTAATACCTTATTATTGTCTACACCAGTTAATGCTTTATAGACTGAGGGAGACCATGCCTTAAAATCAATTTTAACTATACCTCCACTTTTTAACGAAATTTTTGTAGCGGCCTCCAGTAATCTACTATTCATTAATCCATTTGTCTCCCAGCAGATTCTTAAAATTCTATTTCTATTTTCAGCCCATTTTAAAGCCATTTTTGCTGTAGCTAATGCATGAGATATTTGTGGAGAAGGATCTCCTCCGAAAAAACATATACATGTAACTTTCTCATTTACCTTTGAGGCAAGATCCCCTGCAGACATAGTTGGAGCAAGATTATATGTTAGATTTCTATAAGACCAGTTTTGACAAAATATACAGTCAAGATTACATGCACCATAAAATACAGCTAAATTATAGTAACCATATTCTGGACCATTTTTAAGAGCATATTTAGGATATCCTCTTCCAGTACATCCTGGACAAAACCACTCGGCAACACAATTTGTGGGTAGTTCATCATAATAGTATTCTACAATAGCTTTATTCGGTGTTCCAGCCAACCTTATCAATCTACCATTAATATTTCTAACAAGTCCGCAAAAACCATATCCATTTTTTGGAATAACACATTCATTAGCACATAAACTACATTTTAAACCATCTTTATCTTTTGGGGGTTGCGAGGGTAATCCATATTTGCTCTTACTTTTCTCATGAGTTTTTAATGCTATCTCTAATGCATCCGGATTTCTACGCAGACAGTCTACACATACTCCTATAATGCTTGAAATCGTTTTAGATTTAGCTCCACATATTTTACATATATTTTCAGTAAAACTATTTCTATAAAACCTTATAAACATATTAAAATATAATAGTCACCTCATATATTTAGCTTTAATCAATAATCGAATTGAGATGGACGTATTTGAGATACAGCAAAAACTTTGTAAGCTACATATTTCTAAGTGCATTCTTTTACTTAGGATTATCTTTATGGCAAACCCTTTTCTCTTTATTTCTAGATTATAGAGGATTTACTATTAATGAAATAGGAGTTGCAGGTACGCTGATATTTAGTCTTAGATTTCTTCTATCATTTTTTGCCGGGATAATCATAGATAGAGTTAATTTAAAGATAAATATATTTCTAGCAAATATTTTATCATTTACTTATATCGTTCTACTTAATTATGTCTCCAGTTTCTCTCTGCTCGTATTAATATGCTTCATAGCAGGATTCGCTTCATCACTATATGTACAGTTAAGTGTAAAAATTATATCATTCCTAAGTAAGGTAAGGGAGAGGGGTACAATTTTCTCGATATATTTCTTTTCAACAGATATAGCATATATGATTGGTTCAGCATTATCTGGAAGCATTGTTCAAAATTATGGTTACATTTTTTTAAATCAAATTGGTGGAATGATATTTTTACTTACATCCATTTTTTCACTAATTCTTTTTCCAGATATAGGCATTAAGCCAGATCACTCTACTTTACCAAGCTTTAAAAATCTCGTTAAAAATAGGATAATAATATTGCTTACGCTATCTCTAATTCTACATGATTCCTCGATATTTATCTCAATTTCCTATATGCCTTTATTAGCAAAACATGTATTACTTTTAAGTGAAACTGCAATAGGATTTCTAGCTGCTGTAAAAAGATTTTCGAAGCTAAGCTTTCAGATCATTAGTGGAAAATCTATTGATAAATTTGGTGGAAAGATAGCATTAATATTACATTTTATTTTAACAAGTATAGGTTATATAGGATATGGTTTATCTAGAAACTTTACCGATATGATGCTTGCAAACATATTTTTAGGTTTCTCTATTACTCTAGATCTTCCAGCTAGAAGACTATTATTATCATCTTCTGTACCTAAAGAATATGTTGCAACAATTTCGGGGATTTCTGATACACTAGTAGGCTTATTTATAATACCTTCTCCAATAATTGGAGGATATATTTGGAACAATATTGATCCAAGATTAGTATTTATAGTTGCTGGAATAGCGAATCTATCGTCATTAGTTCCTATATTTTTTATGTCCGAAAAGAGATAAGTATTTTAAACTATAGAGATAGATTAAATTTTTGGTGATATTATTTTGAAAACTAAAGTAGGTCTAATATTCTCGGCGGTTCCACCTGAGACGAAAACATGGCCATATGTAGGATATAATTATGAGAAAAGGTCTGAAGAAATACTATCTATTTTAAAAAAGAGTATGCCTGAAATATCATTTATTACTAAAATCATATATAGTAGAAAAGATGTTGAAAGAATTTTAGATGAAATCGGAGATGTTGATGGATATGTGATATATTTTCTAGGTATATGGTCTGGAGCATACGAAAAGATTTTAGAGAAAAGTAAGCCAACGATATTTGTAGATGATCTATATGCAGGTTCAGGAGAGTTTCTAATAGGATTAGCCAGAGCTAGAAGAAAAGGTTATCCAGTAATAGGTATAGCTTCATCTAAGTTTTCCGATATTATAGAGACTATTAAACTTCTATATGTAATAAATAGGTTGAAGAACTCTAGGATCCTTGTAGTAACGGATAGACCAACCTACTTGGATTGGGCTTTTCAAGGAAAACATTGGGAGACTGCAGAGAAACTTGAAAAATATTTTGGTATAAAGATAGTTGTAATGAAACCTGAAGATCTAAATAAAATATATAATGAAGTTAGTGATGAGGAGGCTGAAAAATATTTTGAGAAATGGGTTAAAAAAGCTGTAAAGATAGTTGAACCAAGTAGAGATGAGATATATAGGGCTGCAAGACTACATGTTGCTATTAAAAAGGCTATGGAGATGACTGGTGCAAATGCTGTTACAATAGATTGTTTAGGATTGGTCTATGGAGGAAAGCTTCCTGCCTATCCTTGTCTATCATTTGTAGAGTTAAATAATGAGGGATTTATAGGTACATGTGAGGCCGATATAGATTCAACTGTAACGATGTTGATGATAAGATATTTGACGAATAGACCTAGCTTTGTATCCGATCCAGTAATCGATCTAGGATCAAATCAAATAATATATGTACACTGTGTTGCAGCTACAAAGATATATGGATTCGATAAAGTTGTTGATGCACCCTATATACTTCGCTCACATGCAGAAGATAGAAGCGGCGTATCAGTACAAGTGCTTTTTCCACCCGGAGAGAAAGTTACTACAGTAAAGTTAAATATTAGAGAAATGGCATTGGCGATACATAGCGGTAGAACCGTTGGAAACGTTGAGGAAGATAAGGGATGTAGGACGAAGCTTGCAGTTGAAGGCGATGTTGACAAAATATTTGAAAACTGGAACATGGTTGTAGACTTTGGATGGCACAGAGTAACAGTTATAGGAGACTGGAGAAAACAGTTTATAAATCTCGCAAGACTGTTAAAGCTAAATATAATTGAAGAAGACAAATAGATTATTCCTACAAGGCTATGAAACTTACATAGATAGCATGTTCTAATTTAATTGTACCAAGAAATTCTTAAAATAAATAATGAAAAATTAATTTTAAGACTAATTATTCTAAATATTCAATACTTTTAAATTATTAATAAGAAATGAAAATCTGGACAATGTTTTAATTATTTATAGCATTCTCATACATTATTCTATCATATGTATTTCTAGATATTTCTCCCTCATTTAAAAGTTTCTTTAAATAGACTAACTGTGGTACCTCTTGATTAGGCATATCTATATCGGTGCCAAATAAAAGTTTATCCTTAAACAGTCCCTCTCTATCTCTTAGAAGCTGAGATGGTAAACCATATCTACCCCAAACTTGCCATGGGATTTTTAAAGTTATTTTTAATGCATTTAAAACTCTACGTAAACAGTCCACACATACACATAAAACGTTATTTTTATAAATCCTATATAGATAATCTATAGAATATGGAGAAGATTAAAAATAATTTGTATGTAACGTTTACAATGGATTGTGAGCGTATTAGGAGGTATTCTCCGCCCGGTGGACCTGAAACGTGGGAGCTTAGTGAGAATGCAATTAAAGGATATATAAAAATTCTTAGAGAGAATGGGTTAAAATGTACTTTTTTTATAGTTCCTGAGACTGCGCATAAACATAGAGATTTATTTTTACAGGCATTAGATTATGGTTTTGAGTTAGGTATGCATTATCATCCCCAAAGCTTTCTGGATGGGAGATATACTAAATATTTGGGTGAATATAGTTATGAAGAACAGTTGAATCAGCTAGGGCAGGCTCTTGATTATTGGAGAGATTCAATAGGATTTCGACCTGAAAGTTTTAGACCTGGAAATGCTTCCTCAAATAAATATACATATAAAGTTTTATATAAACTTGGTTTTAGACAAGCTAGTACCTATATTCCTCAGCGTAATCTCCCTAAATATTATGCAGTATATTTAGATGCAAATCCCTATCCACATCACGTAGAAAATATGGATTTACTTGAAGTCCCCATGACATCGGATATAAGGGTAAAGCCTCCATTAAACCATGATCCACCGCATCTTAGGATAGAATGGGGTAGACTGGAGAAACTAATTAGTATCCTAAATTTTTGGGTAAAACATCTTGTTGAAAAAGATATACCTGTAAAATCGATCGTCGTATTAACACATAATTTTATAAACTATTCTGATGAAACAGTAAAGCATACTATAAGTCTTAAAGGATTAATAAAAAATATTTTAGAGATAGCTAAACTATATAATTTAAAATTGATCCCAGTTACGATAAAACAGCTACATGAAATTGTAGATAGAAACGGAATTACCGTATAGTTTATATCTCTAATTGAGAAATAGATTATATAAGACATTTATGGGGAAAATATGTCTGTTAAGGTTGCACATATAGATAATCTTTCAGAGTTAAAAAAACTATTTGAAGAATTTGAGGAATTAAATCCCGAATTTAAAATGGGTTTCTCAAAGTTTAAGGGCGAATGTAATATTAGTGCTGAATATAATGGTGTAAAATATCTATGGATTATTAGAGGAAGAGGAGAAATATATTTGCCTAAGGGTTATAGAACGAAAGAAGGGGATGGAGACCCTTTACCAAAATACTATGTTCCGGATAAGCTTTCCGAAAACTTAAAGAATATTCTAGAGACTTTGAAGGAAAAGCTTTACCTATTTTCTGATGAAGTACCCTATGGTGATAGTATTAGAAATTGTGTAAAATCTATATTAGATAGATGGAAAGATGGGTTCTTCATAGGAGATATAACTGGCGAAATAGCTCAGCTAACTCCATTAGAGGAAGGAGGATGGTGTCATACACTCTGGTCTAATGATGATGAAGCTAATGAATGTATTCGATATCTAATTAAAAGTTTTGATGAGATTGGATGGTCTACTAAGATTAAGGACTCCTATGAACCTATTGGAGTAGGAGATCAGATAGTGGTTGATCAGAATGAAAATGTTAAAGTTAAGGGAAATATTGAATGCATATGGATTGAGGATTTAAGGGCGGTGAATCCACATACATCTATCACTAGGAGGGTAAGATATCTTAAAGACCTAGCTGGAGGCTGCAATATATCTTTCGACCCATTTAGAAGATTGCCTCTAACATGGTATGTCAAGGGTATAACAAAGGATAATCCAGATGGATATAATAGAGTTAATAGCCATATAGTTAATATGGCTGAAGAATTTTCTAGAACACATTTCCATCCTCCTAAAGCAATAGGAGGTGGTAAACCTCAACATGAACTCTACCTAGTTTTAGATCCAGCAGAATATAATCTTAAAACATATGGTAGAGTAAGCTATGCATACTTTTATCCAGACCTAGAAGATTTATCTAAATATGTTAAAGTATACTTGAAACCAGGATCAATAGTATATATACCTCCAGGAGTATGTCATAGAGGTATGAATGTTTTAGCCAATGTTGTAACACTACCGGGATTTAAACCTCAAAATGAATGGTATATAGATAAAAAGATAAAGAGATTATTTAACGGTAAAATACCTTACAACGATTTCATGATAAGCGTGATATCAAGATATGACGTAACCTAGAATACTGGAAGAATCGATATAAATATTTGAATTCAGGGAACCGAGACATGTGTAAAGATTATTATTGTAGGATATTGATAGACCTTGGTTTTTATCCAAACTATTCGTTTGAAGTTGGAGATATTGATGGAGATGGCTATAAGGAGATTGCAGCCATATCTACTGATGGAAATATTTTAAAAGTATATAGGATTAATGGAAAACTTCTTTTTAAACGCAGTTTAAACAATAATGGATGCTGGGGAACCATTATATTTAGTTTCGGAGATCTAGATAATGATGGAAAGGAGGAGCTTATAGTCCCTGATGGTCATAGAGTTATAGCTTTAGATGAAGATAATAATATTGTAAGAAAGTTTAAGACTCCTGGAAACCTTGTAGATGATTATGGAGTAGCCATTCCTCTTATAGGTATATTTAAGAGAAATGAAGATTCTATTGGAATATGTGTTGCAATTGCTGGAGGTACCGTCATAGCTTTAGATGAAGATTTTAAACCTCTATGGATTATAAAGAATCTTAGAAAAGATTTTGGACATGAATTTTATTTTGGAAGAAATTTTAGAGGAGAAGGTGATGTTATAGCATTTTTAAGCGTTGATCATATCAGATATGCAAGCCCAAAAGTTGAGGGAGATTTAATAATAGTTGATTCAAAAGGTAGAATGATTTTTAGAAAAAGAGTAAGAGATTTAATAGATGATACACATTTTGATGATATTGCTATAGCGGATTTTAGAGGAAGAGGAGAAACAGAAATACTTGTTGAAAAGGGATTTTTACTGGATTTTAAGGGAAACGTTATATGGGATTCCTCAAACCTTTTTGATCATGGACAATGGATAGCCCATATGCCTAATCCAATAGGTCCTGGACGTATCTCCTTTATATCGGAACTTTGGGGGTATGAAGGTAAGAGTAGAATGCTTGATCCTAATGGAGAAACTCTCTGGATATTTGGTAAGCATAGATATTCTATAGTGGATCAAAAATCTTATCCGGGATATGGGGTAACTCTGACGAGGGTACATGCAGTTGATTGGAAAAATATTGGAGAATATGAAGTAATTTTTGCGGAGCAGATAGTTCGACATAGGAATGCTCCTCAAATAGATGTTAAATGTAGACTTAAAATATTTGTTTTTAACCCTCTAGGAAAACTTTTAGCTGAAATCCCCTTCCATGAAATTAGGCGAAAAGATTTCTTCTATAATGGTGAAGTACATTCCAGAGTAACTGATATCGATGGAGACGGCCTTATGGAATACGTTTTTCCATGTCAAAACGGTAAAGTAATAGTTGTAGGTAAAAATACATAATAGATATTAGAAAGGTTTTATATATGTTAATATAGGGTGTAAAATATGCTAAAAGATTTACGTTATCAAACTATATTTAGGGATAAAGACGAATTATTAGATCACTTACATAAATTTAGGCTGGAGCCAAGATTTTCTGCTGGGATATGGTATTTCTCTCCGGCAGCAAGCAGATTTCATGAAAAATATAGGCCTGAAAAAACTATAGAGGAACGGCTACAGATAATTTATAGGATGTTTGATGAGGGTTATATAGACAATAGTTTTAGAATTGAGGCTCATTATCCTAATGAAATAAATTGGGATAATATAGATTTATATAAGGATTTGGATAAAGAAACTGGAATAAAGGTATTAACAGTTATACCGAACCTATTTTATGATAGAGATTTTGAATTCGGATCTCTATCAAATCCTTATAATGAAATTAGGAGAAAGGCTATAGATAGGCTTATAGAATCGCTAAGAATGAATAGAGAGTTGGATACAAATTTTGCTGTCATATGGCCTGGAATAGATGGATATGAAAATCCTTTTGAAGTAAACTTTTATAGAATGTGGGATCTATTTGAGAAAGGAGTGGCTGAAGCGATGGATGAAATACCTGGTGTTAGAATAGCATTAGAACCGAAGCCATTTGAGCCTAGGGGGAATAATATTTATAGACATACGGCCAATGGAATTATAATGGCTGAAAGAGTAGAATCATTATTAAAAAATGAGGAAAATAGGAGGATTCTGGAGGAAGGCCATCATTTAGTAACTCTTAACGTCGAATTTGGACATGCGTTAATGGGTTATGAAGATTTTCCATATACATTGGCGTCCGTTATGAGAGAAGGTAGACTAGCACATCTACATCTAAATAGTAATCCAGTATGTAACTATGATCAAGATTTAAATGTAGGTGTACTTGGCTGGCAACAAATGTATGCAGGATTCTTTGTGTTAAAAATGTATGGATATAGAGAATATTTTGGAATAGATATTAATCCTGTGAGAATACCTGTAGATAAAGCCTTAATCCTAAACATGAAAGCAATTAAAGTTATTTGTGATAGAATAAATAGCCTAGACTATGATAAAATAGTTGAGGCGATATATGATCCAGCCAATAATAGAGGTGTTGTAGAAGACATATTGTTAAAATCATTTACAATGAAAACCTAGTTTTATACAGTTAATATATTTTTAATTTAAGCAATGATCAAGGACTATGAGAAGAAATCAAACCTAAGATATTAACATCTAGCTAACTAACATAAAAGATATTTTATTTATTTTCACATATAATAGGTTGGGTGAAATGTTGAGAATTATGATTCTAGGGGCTCATCCAGATGATCCTGATTCTGGAGCCGGGGGACTTATCGCCTTATTAAGTGAAAATGGGCATGAAGTTATAGCTGTTTCATTTACCAGAAGTGGACTTACTGGAAAAATGGGTAGTTTTGAGGAAAATGCTAGAATAAATGAAAGGGAAGCTATTATGGCTTTCCAATTATTGGGTGCTAAAATCATCTTTTTAAACTTTAAAGATGGTAATGTATGGGTGACTAGAGAATCCCTAGAGGAGGTTAGAGAAGTCTTTGAGAAACATGCTCCAGATCTCGTTATAACTCACTGGCCTATAGATACTCATTCAGACCACAGGTCTGTTGGAATTCTAACTATAGGTGCTGTAAGAAAAATTGCTTCGGAGAAAAGACCTTTACTCTATTTTTATGAAGTTATGACTGGAGTACAGACTCACTGCTTTATCCCTGAAATATATATTGATATAACAGAAAAAGCTGAGATTAAGAAAAAGGCTTGCTATCTCCATAAAAATTGCTTTCCAGAAACCTGGTATCCAGTTCATGAGAAAATGATGAAATTTAGAGGATTAGAAATGGGTGTAAAATATGCTGAAGCATTTATCTCCTATGAAAGAAAATATATTCATGTACTTAAAAATTTAATTAAAACATGATAGTAATTTTAAGTAGTAATCTTCCTTCTCCTCCTATATAGAAAGATGATTGAAGAAATAAGTGAAGCTATGAATAAGATTAATGGAAAGTTTCCAGATATAAAATGTTTAATAGTATATGTTATATCGGGAGGCCCTAAGTCGACATTAGTATCATATAAAGTATATTCATCATTAGTAGAGAATAAATATATGCCGATAGTATCCATAGCCTTAAAAAATGCCTCACGTGCCGTATCCTCTAAATAGCCAATGAATCCCTCTATTAATATACCAGTATCATAATCGTAGAGAAAGGTAAAATTATCACTGTTACAATAATAGGCCTTTTGAATTCCCTTAAGGGTCACCGCATATGTTCTTGTTTCTATACTTATAGGAATTTTAATAATTTTCTCCTTATACTTAAAGATAATTTCATCCTTCTCATTTCCAGGATATCTTTTAAAAAACATGTATGTTATACCTATTTTTCTATCATTCATATAGACTTCTCTCGTCAAAATATTTACTTTCACCACACAACTCTTACTATAATTTAATAAAGTTATTTTAATATAGGCAAAATTACCACTAATATTAACTACCTCCCATTTCAACAGATAGAAAGGCATCGGTTTATACGTATAAACCTTATATATAAAATAACTACCCTTTCTCAACCATAGATAAGGCTGACAAAACATCGTATCTATGTTCAATAGACAATATAAGATAAAAATAAAAAGAATAAATTTCTTATAATTTCTTAGCATACCCATATCTTTGAACACCAGCTACATCTTTATCATAATCATAATATATCTGTGCAATTACATTAATCATAATTGCTATAATTGTTGTTAATAAGATAAAATTTGATATAAATTTTAAAATAATGTATCTCTTCATGTCAACACCAATAATATATAGGATGTATTATATAAGAATTATGTTATATGGATTTGATAGGATTTAATTATATTGGATTAAGCCTTATACTTATAGGGATAAGTCTAATTATAGTTGCTAAAAGATTTGATAAAATGATGGTTAAAATATTTTAAGAAATAGTATTGTGTAAAAAATATTGGATATTTAGGGTTGTATATTGAATATTTTTACATCACAGCTTTTTATGGAAAGCTTTATTCTCGGATCCTTGCCATTAATCTTAAAAGTATTTCCGGATAATAGCTCTTTAACCTCATATTCTTTATCCTCTAATCCCATGCGTTGTTTATTGAATCTCAATGTTACCTCATGATTTTTATCTCCAATCTCTATCAAATATGCTAGATATCCGTTTTCAAATCTCCTATAGCCGAGAACTATATCATCCTTTTTCTCTGGAACCAATGTAGAGTATGGAGATAGATTGGCAAGTGACAAAACACTCTTCAGAACTTTTTCCATTAATACTTCGTTTAAATCTACAGCCAAGTATATTGTATAACCGTTTCCAAATCTATTTAAAACTATGGCTGGCTGACCCCTATATTCAGCAATTATTTTAGCATTTGTATCTATAATCTCTGCTCTCTGAGCTGGTAGACATTGCCCTATAATACCTTTCTTCAATTCATAGAAATCATCTATTATCCTAATATCAGTAGACTCTCTCCTCATTAGACTTTTAAGATAATCTAATGCAAAAGTCCTATCTATAGTCAACATCATTTTATTTGCTTGAAATTGATTAAATGTTTCAAGCAACCAGTTTCCAGCTCTAACCCTTTCAGGTAGATATTTAATAACTCTATTTAGATGGATCAATAATTCTTTATTAATATCTACTTTACATTTAACTCCAGTTACATCCATTAATGGTTTACAGGGATATTCTTCATAGAATTCTCCTCTTTCATTACATTCGCCGCAGAAGGAATTTACTAATAGTGTTCCTCCACTCTTTACATATTCTCTTAAATGTTCTGCCTCTCTATGGGAAATATATTTTATATGGGGAGCTATGATAAGCTTATAATCATTAATTCTGCCGTCGAATAAATATTCTTCATTAATTATTGCTGTCTCTGCACCAAATCCAAGTTTAAGTAGTAGAGATAAATAGTTCATTGTAGGCGGTATTGACACTCCACTTTCATGAAAACTATCTTCATCTAATAATAGGATTCCGATATCGGGTTTTAACGGAGGTGATGCCCCTAGAATATTACTTAATCTTCTAAATACTTTATTTATCTCCATTACAGCTAGATAGGATGATTTAAATTGGGGTTTCTCTCTAGGATTATATTCACATCTCGGACTAGTTACAAGTCCCCAATAATCTGACTTAAAGTCCCAGAAAGTCATTCCGGTGCCTCCCATTGCCTGAATAAAATAGGCATTACGTATGCACCATTCATAGCTCTGGAATCCAGACATCTCATTAACTTGGTGAGGTGGCTTGGAGGAACCTCTTGCAATAGCAATATAATAGAGAGCTCTAACATAGGATGCTTCAAAATCCTGTATAGCTGCTCTAGCATTGCTTGCTCTGGAACATACCTTATACCATCTTTGATATCCACTCCATCCCGGTAAATCCATATTTATTTCCAGAGATATAGGTCTAGATGGATCATATTTATGGACGGTATTACAGAATTTTACTAGAATATCTGTTGATACATATTGTTTAAATCTATACCAATCCCATCTAGCCGCTCTCCATCTCTTTAATCTTCTACCTTTAAAATCCTCTTCCTTTAAACTTACAGGTGGATAAACTTCATCCCATGAGCTATAGGTGTTTTCATCATCATTCCAACGTTTACCAAGATCCTCAAGCGTAAACTGATCCTTCAACCATTTCCTAAATTTAGCTACCGTGTATTCGTCATAGCTTGCATCCTCCCTAGTACCATAAATCTTTCTCTCCTTAAAACTGGGTAGAAAGGGCCAGTTTTCACTGCATATCCAATAGTCTCCTAAGGCATCCTCATATTCCATTCCAGTTTCAATCAAATTCTTTATATATAGCTCCATCTCCTTTAGATAATTTTCATCGTGGGGATAGCCTCCAACTATATGCATAGGTACCTTTCTTCCAGTTTCGGTAATCCAATACCAGTTATATTTTTCAACCATCCATTGAGGGGGATTTGGATAGAAGTGAATAAATATAGTTATACCCATTTTCTTAGCTCTTCTCAGTAAAGTTCTAAGAGGATCTAAGTTCCATATATCTTCTGATGGATGAACCCTCTTCCACGGAGCAAAGAAATCAGCAGATGTGAAACCAATCTTTAGATAAAGGTTTTTATTCGTGGTGACCAGCTCTTCCGGTAATGATATAATATAGTCTCCTCCATGATAGGCCGATGTCTTGATAAACGGTTTTCCCTTATAATAGAAACACCCATTTTTAACATAAAAACTACTCATGAAAAAAGATACTATTCTTACAGATATATATATGTTATGTTAAATTTATAGACTGAGTTACTTAACATTGAATTTTATCGAGACTATTTTAATATTTGCAATCCTTATAGTTTAAATTATGAAATTACGGGTTGGGTCTGCCCAGTTATCCTTATTCATTCTAAACCTATTTCTACCCTCATCCTACCATCCATCTCCCTCATATCATTATGGAGATTGTAGACACATACTATATAATGATAGAAGATATAGCCTAAACATCCTGCTCGCTAAATTTAAATAGATGTAAATACCGTATTAAATAGTCTCAGTTCTATTGAAAAATTGAAATTTCTCATCTATAATTTTAAGTTGGTGAAATAACTTGTCTATAATTTCATGGGAAAATGCTGAGACAAGACATAGGAAAGAAGGATTTATAAAAATATATGTTGATGAGAAAATTGGGGCGAGGAAGCTTAGAATGCATTTATCGGTCTTAGGTCCATATAAAAGGCCTCATAAACCACATAGACATGAGGGGGAGGAGATTTTCTTTATACTTGAAGGTGAAGGTAAAGTTAAAATTGAAGATGAAGAGTTTAAAGTAGGTCCGATGACAGCTATATATATACCATCAAATCTTCTACATGGGATAGAGAATGCTGGAGAAAAAGTATTAAAATATCTAGTTATAGTTGCAAAATAGACTAGATTTTTTTAAGTTCTGGAAGAACGTTTTCAGCAAACTCTTCTATAGGCTTTATCTTATATGCCTCTGGAAAATAGAAGATGAATTCAGTTACACCTATCTCTGAATATCTACGTATCTTTTCAATAATCTCCTCATAGGTTCCAACATATTGCGTTTTCCTTAGAGACTCGAAACTAGTATTAGATAGCTTAAAGTATTCATTTTTCCTCAACATTTTCTTGATCTCCTCATCGTTTTTACCCATTAATACTATTCCATCGTGTACCTTCACTATTTCATTAAAGTTTCTATTAACTGCATCACAATGTCGTTTAAGAACTTCAAGTTTCTTAGAGTAATGTTCAACATCGCCCCAGACATGATATTTATTTGCATGTTTAGCTACAACTCTAAGCGTCAATTTTTCTCCTGCACCGCCTATCAAAATAGGTGGATGAGGTTTCTGTATTGGTTTGGGATCGTTTAAGGCACTCTCTAGTTTAAAGTATTTTCCATTAAAATTGACTTCATCCTTCGTCCACATCAACTTGATAATCTGCAATGCCTCATCTAATATTCTAATTCTTTTACCGGGTCGTGGAAACGGTATACCGTATCCTTTAAACTCGTTTTCATACCAGCATGCTCCTACGCCGAATTCTATTCTACCATTTGATATGACATCAATATTGGATAAAATTTTTGCCAAAACTGTAGGATAACGATATAATATGCAGGTAACCAGTGTCCCCAGCCTTATCTTCTCGGTTAGAGCTGCTAGGGCCGTTAACGTTGTCCAAGCCTCAAATACAGATCTTCCCTTAAGCGGCTTGGGAACTGTATGAAAATGATCGAAAATCCATATTGAGTCAAAACCTAATTCCTCTCCTCTCTGAGCCACCTTAACTATAGTCTTCCACTGGCTTCTTGGATCCATATCTGATGGTAAATCTAGTCTCCATCCCTGAGGCACAAATAAGCCAAACTTTAATCGACCCATATTATAGTAGATACTATTACTCATAAATAAATATTCTCTTCTAATAAGGAATTCCTTTAGCTGAATTTTGCTATGTTCGCATTAGAGAGTATTTAACCATATAACAAAGAGTGAAACATATTAGTAGAGTTTCCATTCATTGAATAGTCTCCTTCTAATGGAGACTAAAATGATGGATAATTTGATAAATGTAAGAAAATATTGTAATTCGTCTTTAAAGAAAATTAATATTATTTAGTTGGCTTATATTTATGGCATGCAACTAGATGGCCGCCGCCTATATCTATTAACTTTGGCCTAACCTTTTTACATATTTCCATTCTCTCAGGACATCTTGGATGGAATTTACATCCAGGTGGTGGATTAATGGGATCGGGCATTGGTCCAGGTAATGGTTTAAGGTCTTCAAGCGGCCCCACTATAGATGGTATCGACTTCAATAATGCTTTAGTATATGGGTGTTTAGGTTCATAGAATATTGTATATACATCTGCTACTTCAACAATATTACCTAGATACATTATAGCTATTCTATCAGCTATCTCTGCTAGAGTTGCAAGATCATGTGTTATAAATAACATTGTTAGACCAGTCTCTTCATGTATATCTCTGAGAAGCTTTACTATATATTTTTGTGTAAGTACGTCTAGAGCTGATGTAGGCTCATCTAATATTATAAACTCAGGGTTCAATATAAAGCTTAAAGACATAAGAGTTCTTTGCTTCATTCCTCCGCTCATCTCATGTGGATACATATCTAAAACACGTTTAGCATCTAGATGAACATTTTCCATCAGTTTTGAAGCAAGTTTAAATATAGTTTTTCTTGAAACCCTACCTTTATGATCCTCAACAGTATCTATAAAATGATCTCTCACCTTTATAACTGGATTAAAGGAATTCTGGGCACCCTGAAATACTATAGAAATTTTACTCCATCTAAATTTTCTAAGCTTGCTTTTAGACAACTTTAATACATCTATACTTTCTCCATTACTGTTAAACAATATTTCTCCGCTCTTGATATATCCATTTGGATCAACTATATTTAAAATAGAATGCGCTAAAACAGATTTACCGCATCCGCTTTCTCCAGCTAGACCTAAAACCTCACCCTTATATATATCTAAATATACATTATCTACAGCCCTAAGAATTCCACGCTCCACTCTAAACTCTACGGTTAAACCTCTAATACTCAATATTACATCCTTTTTCTTAACACTATCTTTTGACATTATATCCACCTACAGTATTTAATAACTTTAAATATAAAAATAAAATTTCGCATTAATATCACCTATAATAGATGGCATGCCACTAATCTACCTTTCACCTCTCTAAGCTCTGGAACCTTTTCCTCACATATTTTCTCCGCATATGGACACCTTGTATGGAACTTGCATCCTGGAGGCGGATTAACTAGACTGGGTATCTCTAGACTTTTAAGTTTAGGTAAACCTCTGCTTCTAGCAATTTTTGGGTCAGGTATGGGAACAGACATTAATAAGACTTTAGTATATGGGTGTAGTGGATTCTGTATAATTTCCTCGGTCTTTCCGATTTCAACGATATTTCCCAGATACATTATAGCTATTCTCTGATCTCTTGCAAAATATCTGGCAATCGCTAAGTCATGGGTAATAAATAGATATGCAGTCTTAATCTTTTTCTTAAGATTTAAAAGTAGATCTAGAATCTCTATTCTTAAAGATGCATCTAACATTGATACAGCCTCATCAGCCACTATAAATTTAGGTTTAACACTTATAGCTCTCGCAATAGCTATTCTCTGAAGCTGTCCTCCACTAAGTCTACAAGAATATCTTTTGAAAAAGTCTTCTGGAGGAACTAGGCCGACCATTGTTAAAAGTTCGGCAGCCATTTTTCTAGCCTCCTTTCTATCTTTAGCAATCTTATAATGGAGTAGAGGAGGTGTTAGGGCTGAGAGAACATTTCTCATAGGATTAATTGTAGTATATGGATCCTGCGGTATTAACTGAGCATTTCTCCTATACTCTTTAAATTCCTCTCCTTTCAACGACCATATATCCTTATAGCCGTTATTGAGGTAATATAATATACGTCCACTATCCTGTCTCAGTAATGCGAGCATTAGTTTTCCTAAAGTACTTTTCCCACATCCGGACTCGCCAACCAAGGCTAAAATTTCATTTTCACCAATCTCTATACTTACATTTTCTACAGCCTTTATATGCTTCTTAGCGCCAAACATACTTCCAACTTCAAAAATCTTAGATACATTTTCAGTTTTTAATAAAGGATTTGGCATATATCTCACCATTCCCTTAATCTTGGATTAAATATCTTATCTATACCATTGCTTAGAAAGACTAGGCTTACCTGCAATATAATTATGACAAGTGAAGGCGCAAGTATGTACCAGCATCCGGCTCCGGTTATTGTACCTACATAAGCTTGAGCCATATGTATCATTGCACCCCAGTTGCCAGGAGTATATGGTATGAGGCCTAAAGCCATAAGTCCGGTATAGCTATAAACTGCGCTTACAGAACTTAACATAAAGTTTATAGCTATATATGGCATAGCGTTAGGCAGTATTTCTTTAAAAATTATATGAAACTTGCTTAAACCTAGACATTTATCTACCTCTATAAATGGTTCCTGCTTTATTGACAATACTTGAGATCTTACAGACCTGGCTAGACCTGCCCAAGATGTTATACTTAATAGGAATGCTATCATTAGAATATTTACTGTAATGCCTGATTGAAGTAGCCATGTAGCTATTATCATCAGCAATGGGAATCCAGGTATCGTTAAAAATATGTCGATGAGAGTTGTCACTATTATATCTACCTTACCACCTATATATCCGGCGATTAAACCTATTATTGTTCCCAAACCAATTGTTACAAATCCTGCTAGAAATGCGGCTATCAATATGTCTCGTCCACCATTAACAATTTGTGCAAAAATATCTCTTCCAGCAAAATCTGTACCCAATGGATGTTTCCAAGAGGGCGGTTGATATCTCTCCTCCATATTAGGCTCTAAGTTTAACGGTACAAATATTGGACCAATTATAGACATCAGTATATATATAATTAATACTATGAGTCCAAACAGCGCTCTCTTATCCTTAGATAATATTTTTAGAGGGATATAGATATAGTCATATAAGATTCTCTTAAAAATTCTCATTATTTTATTTTCATTCATACATACCACCTCTCCTAATCCTTGGATCCAGCAATCCGTATAATAGGTCTGCTATAAAGTTTGAGATAACAACGGCAGAGGTTATTAATAGAAAACCTCCTTGAATTAATGGATAATCTCTCCATGAAAGAGCTAAACCTATGATTTGACCTATACCATTATATGCAAAATATGTCTCTATAAATACAGAGCCTCCAAACATATATCCTAAAGATATAGCGAAGCTTGTAAACAGTGGTAGAAGAGCGTTTCTACCGACATAGGTTCTAGAAATACGACTTGACTTTAATCCTCTAGCTTCAGCTGCAACTATATAGTCTTCTCCCAAAACTCTTATAGCGCTACCCCTCATGGCTAGAGCCCAACCACCAAAACTTGTGAGAACATATGCCATCATTGGAAGGAATGAATGATAGAGTACACTTGAAATAAATTCGATTGTAAATCCAGGTTTAATCGATATATCGTAGCTACTTCTAGCCGGAAATATTGGATAATATATTGCAAAAAAATATAATAATAGTAATCCTAGTATAAAGTTTGGTGTAGCTCTAGATATAGATGCTATAACTGATGCTACATTATCGAATACTCCTCCCCTTCTGTATGCCATTAAGATACCTATACCTATACCGATAACGAATGAGATAGTTAAGGATGTTGAGAGTAAAAAGACCGTCCATGGAAGGCCGTAAAGAAGAACTTTAAGTACTGGTTGATGTGTAATATAGCTTTCACCCCAACTTCCATGCAATAGGGTAATCATATACTTTATATATTGTAACCATAATGGGTCTTTTAATTCCACACCATATAATCCATACACCATTTCTCTAGCCTCAAATTCAGACATACCATAGTTAGTCATGTAATAGTATACCATCATCTCTACAAAGTCTCCCGGCATAAATCTTATTAGGAAGAATGTAATTGTTGTCACAACATATATTGTCAGTAACGCCATTAAAAGTCTTTTCACAATCCATCTCATATAAACCACCACATCTTTATTAATATATATTAGTGTTTAATATAAATTTTTTCAGCAAGATTAAAGATAATTTCAACCATGGAAGGGGTAATAAAAATGAAGAGAAAAAGAAAAATTAAAATAAATTAATTTATTCTTCCTTCTTTTTCGTCTTTAGAAGTACTGCTACGAGTGCTATTGCAAGTATTATTATTACTACTCCTTCGATCGCCGCAATAGTTGTTAGACTTCCTACCTGTCCGCTTAAAGCTGCAACCTTATCTGATAGAGATGCGACATCGGATTTAAGTGTAGCTACATCGGATGACAATGTGGTAACAGCTTTATAGGTTGCGTTAATGGTCTCAGCCAATCCGCTTGGTATCGTTGGCGTTGGTGGTGGTGTCGGAGCCTTTGGTCTCCATAATCCTGAACATAGTAGGAAGCCATATACAAAGCTGGGATTATTGCCCATCTCAATTTGTATTGGTTTATACCACATGAATACTTCCCATGAAACTGCGCAGTCGATGTGGTCGATACAAACAGTATTAGCCCACTTCTTCTCATGCATTTGTAGTGCTGGTAGATAATGGTTAGTTATATAGGCTAAAGCTTTAACCAATTCTTTATCATTAGGATTCTCTGCAAGTTTTGATGTTAGTTCTGAAGCATTTACAGTTCCATGATATTTAGATACTTCCTCAGGTACCTCTACGATTGGGTCGAAGCCAAATCCCTTAATACCATAGTTGAGATAATAGCTATTATAGGTATCAAATGGGTGGTAGAGTCCATAGCCCCAGAATTCTATTGCTAGATCGAAGTCTCCTCTCTTTCTTACCGTGTCACCCCACATACCCCAGTCAAGCTCTCTAACTTTTGCATCTATTCCAAATCTTCTTAACTGTGCAGCTACATTCTCTGCTCCAGGAACCCATCCGGTCCATCCAGCTGGAACAGTTACGGTAATACTGAATTTATTGCCATCAGGTGTATACCACCATCCATTCTTCTTGGTATATCCAGCCTCCTGAAGTAGCTTTGCAGCTTTATCCGGATTATACTCGTATTTATCAATATATTTCTCTAGCCATTTCTTATCCAACCAGTTATATACATCGGATGGTGAAATGCATACAGGCCATTCGGCCTTCACTACGCTATCTGGACCCCATTCAACAGCCACTTTACAATATTCATCTAAGTCAATTGCATATGCTATTGCCTGTCTAACCTTTAATGGGAATTTCTTACAGTTAAATGCTATAGCATGTCCGTGTAGCCATGGTCCTGTTGGAACCCAGTATCCTGGCTTTTTCTTAACCGTCTCATAACATGTTTCAGATATCCCTGTCCATGTATAGTCGAACTTTCCTGCCATTATTAGCGGCCAGCTTGCTGGATCGCTTATCCTTCTATGCCAGATAATTTTGTCAAATAATTTATATCCTGGAACTCCACCTCCAAACTCAAAGGTACCTTTTGCTGTTTCCAATTTCCATACTACCTTGAGATCTTTAACCCAGTAATTCGGTCTCAACTTATATACCCATTCTGTAGCCGACTCACTTTCATACTCATAGGGCCCTGTACCTATATATTTGTCGGGTTTATAGTTTTCCAGCTTCTTCTTTAGATCATCTATATCTACACCTTCCAACGGTATTTTTCCTGGTATTTTAAGTCCAGGCGCAAATTGTCCATACTGAGAATATGAAACTATTGAACGAGAAAAGAACCACCTCTTCCAAGCTAGTGGTGGAGGCTTTATGATATACATAATTACAGTATATTTATCTGGAGCCTCCATATGGTCTATATATTTTGGTATAGGCCACCATCCTCTTAGCCAACCCTGACACCAGAATGTAGTTAATACATCTAGGGCTGTGAATTCTTTTCCATCACTCCATTTTACACCTTTGCGGAGATGGATTGTTACCTTCAAGAATTTATCAGTCTCCTCTGTACTAAAATCTGTAGCCAGCCATGGATAGAATTTGCGTTCACCCCTGCTCTCATAGAATAATCGTTCAAAAATCATATAGCTTGGTTTACCTCTATAAAATACGTTCCACCCTCTTAATGGTGGAGGTGGTTCACAGGGTTGTAGAACATGTAGAACAGTTTCAGTCTTCTGGGGGGCAGCTATGAAAGGGGTTGTGAGTAGCATTGAGGTAACTAGTAGAGCAGTAATTAAGAGAATAAATTTATTTTTCCCCATTAATAGTCCCCTAGTATATATAAGTAATCCTTCGAATATTTAAATTTTTGCCTTAAATTTTATATATTTATGAATTGGAATTAAAATTTATCTGGGTGATATTTTAAGAGATTAGCTATTTTTAAACTCTATTCTCCATTTAATTTTTCCTGTTTTATCTGATTTTAATAGTATTGTAAGTAGGTTTTTATCTATTATTTGATATTTTACATTAGTTTTTTCCGCTATAATTTTATTGATAGAATGTTCTTCTCCATCCCAGTTTATAAGGAAATTTATTTGATAGGGTTCGTTTTCAATAGATAGACTTTCACCCTCAATTATATTTTTATCTATATAGTTGAGCTTCAGTATATCGGGATATCCTTGAGTTATATGGCGATCTGTACCCAGGAATAAAGGTATATTTTCTAGTGGTCTTATACATAAAACTTTACAGGATTCTGGTTGAAGCTCTATATATAAGGGTTTATCCAATTCTCCTAAGACCTTTTTCTCCCATATTTCATAGACTATGTATCGACGTTTAGGTAGGCCTAGTTTTTCACATGATATCTCAATTTTAGCTGGATCTTCTTTAAACCATCTAAATACTCCTACAATATCCCATTTACCCCATTTTGTAGCTATTTTTAGATCCCATATCTGGGGATATGGTGGTTCAGGTTTACGGGGAAATAGATCCATAGGTCTTATTGGAAGTGGAGGAATTATCTTTTTAAGTAATTCTATTCTCTCATTTGTCAGCTCCAGCATGTTATCAGATATCATAAGGACCTGTCCACTTAATCCTAGGAGACTCACCCACATTTTGGCTGCTTCAAATGGTAGTTCGCTTCTAACCATGATTACATCTGGATCACAGTACCAGAGAATTGTATGCATCCAATAGTTAGAGAAGGTTGCTCTCAACGCGTTTAGAAAACTTATTGTACCTTCCCTGAGCTTAGAGCTTGAAACATCTGTCCCAGTTCTACATGTATCTCCATAACCTATAGCTCTCCATTGTGTGGCACAAATTAAAATTATCTTTCCATCTCCTATAATTTTTCTTATAATCTCTAGTAAACCTCTATATACTTTGTCTGGATTTATAGATTTATTGTAAAGGCTATCTCTACATAGAGCATACCATTGATGCATTTCTCCTTGACCATCGAGTTTAAAATATTCGTATCCCCATTTATTTGCAAGTGTATCCATTGTTTTTTCAATCCACTCTTTAACAACCTCTGGATTTGTTGGATCTATATATGGATAATTTGCAAAACCTCTAAATACTCTACCATCCGGTTTTCTGATAAACCAATGAGGTTTTAAGGTTAAAAGTTTGGTATCCCTTTTTCCAACTGCTTGGGGTAAAAGCCATAATCCTGGTTTTAAACCTCTACTTTTTATATATTGTGCTAGCCATTTACCGCCTTTAGGAAAATTTTTATTCCATTTAAGCCATGTTTCATCCTGATATCCATCATCTAGCTGAATGTATTCTAACCCAAATTTTTTAAGGTTTTCTGAAATCCAGTCTGTATTGGCTATTACATCTTTTTCTGTTATATTTTTACCATAGTAATACCATGAACACCATCCAGCTGGAGGATATGGATGCTTTTTTAAGTCATATGGTTTATAGTATGGCATACCTAGGTGGCTTGAAACATAGTTTTCTATAACCTCTCCTACCAATATTTCTGGAATTACTCCAAACTGGGTTAAAACTTGAGCATTAATTTCAAATTCTTTATTCAATGAATGAATAGATAAGTCTCCCCATGAAGTTAGTCTAATAACCCTATCATTCAGCTTATCAAATATTGAGTTACATAAGAGACTATCCACCGGTCCCAGTGCTGCCTGGACAACATCGCTATGAAATCCTGGTTCAATTCGACATAGATATGGCTCTATACCCCAATTAAGTAATCCCCTAAGTTTAAAGAGCATGCGCTTTTTGGGATAGAGTCGAAGTATGATTTTATTGACTCCACAAAATGCTTCCATAAGAATATCTGTAGGACCATTTTCCTCAGAAACTAGTCTAAATATGCTTATATACCATCCTCCAGGTATCCTATATGGTTTACCATAATATTCTAGGAAAAATCTCGTATTTGATTTAGATTTTACCCCCATTAATCTAAGTCTCTTAAACACAATTTCTCCATTATATAGACAATTTATTTCACCGTTTTCCAGATATATATTCCAACCATTATTCATTAAATCCCCATAAAAAATTATGGAATTAAATAGAATAGAGCATTATTAGTAGTGTTAGATGGAGTTAAGCCAAGGTTCAGATATCAATTCTCTTTATACTTAATATGAGTGGTTTAATTCTTTCAATTAGCTCTAAATTTCTGTTATCTGGGTCTAGACGTATATTTATCCATGTTACTCCTAGTCTAATATATTCTTTCAATTTTTCTTCAACGTCTTCTAGACATATCTTATCAGGATTGAAGCGTAATGCAATACCATAGATGAAGTCTCTCTCTCCAACATATTTTTCAACAATTCTTCTTTTCCTCAAATATTCATCTACATCTTTCATTATATTTATAGGCATTACCCATCCATCTACATATTGTGCTGCAAACTTACGCATTTTATATCCAGCTCCTCCACAAAATATTGGTGGATGAGGTTTCTGATAGGGTTTAGGCTCCAATCTACATTTTTTAACCGAATAATATTTTCCTTTAAATGTTACTTCATTTTCAGTAAAGAGACATTTGATTATTTTAATTGCTTCGATAGTTCTTTCAACTCTGACCTTATCTTCCTCCCATTTATATCCGAAGGATTCAAGCTCCTCCCTCCACCAGCATGCACCATAGACTAATAAAACTCTACCTTTAGATATCCAGTCTAATGTTGTGATTATCTTAGCTAAAAGTGATGGATTTCTGTGCAGTATACATGTTACTAAAGATGTTACCTTAAGTTTTTCCGTTTTTGCGGCTATAGCTGTTAACATAGTCCAACATTCCGGTCTACATCCTGCTCCTAATCCTTTAACCCATAGATGATCCTCATTAGAAACTCCATCAAATCCTATTTCCTCAGCCTTTAAGGCACATTCCATTATATAATCCATTTCAGCTGTAACTGGTAATTGATACCATACCTCTATTTTTTTCATAAACTTCACCACTTATATTCTATTTTTAAATATTTTAAATATTTAATAAATTTTGATAAAATATACTTTAAGTATATTACATGCATTAGTAGGAGGTAGGGAATGAAGTATAGAGATATTGATTTTAATAGAGTTTATTTCACCTACATATACTGAAAATCATCTTACATGAATTTACCTATCTTTGATTTAGTTCAGAATATGAAAAACATGGACTTCTATACATATGTTTAACAGACCATTGGAGAGAAAACTAATTGAAGAGGGAAATTTTGGTTTAAAGACATATCTTTCTACAGAAGTTAAAATGTTAGATGAGGAGTCTAATAGTCCTGTAGATATAGAGGTTCATAAAGATATATTCATCATGAGTCTATAATAATATTTTGAGAAAAGGTATAACGGGTATAATGGTGGAAAAATGGTTGATAAAAATATGTAGAGTTGATGGAGAAACAGTATATATAAGCTTTAGGATATGAGGGATGTGGTTATGGATGATTACATCAGACTTCTATGGTAGAAAACTTGTTTCGCATGAGGATTCGGTATTAGTATATACTACATTCCGGAGAAAGGGATTGGATTTGCTTGGAGAGTTCAAAATGAGATATCGATTATCTTGATTTCAACTTTTATATATAAGGCGATTGTGCTGTCAACGCCTCTAATAAAAATTAAATATTTATACCAGATATATTATTCTAATCTTATTATCGGTGAACTAATTGGATAGTATCACACCTATATCATACATTTTTTTCGGATTAGTAATATCTCGTATATCTATATATCTAGCTAAAATTATGGATCTGAAAATAGAGATATTGGGTGTTAGAATTCATCATTGGATGATCGGATTGATAATTATACTGTTTCCAATAATATTTGATGTATATTTTTGGGGAAATCTTTTATACACATTGTATTCCTCGGGAATGCAGTTATTTCTAGACGATTTAAAAGACTTTATAAGTTTTCTGAAAAATGTCTCTAATAAATTTAAATCCAAAGTATTAGATTAATCATTATTCTATCTATTTTATTATTAATTAAAATTAATAAATATTGAATATATACTGATCGATGATATATTACTAATTCAGATAATGTAATATTTTCCAACGATTATTGTAAATGCAGGATGACACCCATTTTTTCATTAGATTTAGTAAGCCTAAATATTTGCCATAAACATATCATATTTTATCTAGACTATATATGTCCTCAATATTCGGCTTCAACTCTATTTGGATCGAAGAAATAGCCTCTTCTCTCATTTCTTACTCCTCAGCCCATCTTCTAGCATTGTTTGAAGACCATATTTCATATGGTATCCATTTCCTCATAGGTACCTCTATTTTCATCATTTTCTCTAAATCTTCTAAAGGAAGAAGTTTGGTTTCACAAAATTTTACTAGTTTTCAGCCCTATATTTAAATGTAAAACGCATATTACTGTCTCTACATCTTCAACCTCCTCCTTAAGTATTTCCTGTCTCTTAACATCATTTACATACTCATCTCTAGAGGAAGAATGTATGGATAGGATTAAAGAGCTAAACTTCTTCCACTTTTTAAATGAATTAAAAAATTATCTTATTTGTTTCCCTCATATCTATCGTAATTGAAATAAATTTTGTATATAAAATTCTTATGGGAGATTGAAAGCATTTATATCTTATATCTTATTTCTAATAATATTATGTGTGAGAAATTAGCGTTATTTGGAGGAAAGCCTGTTAGAAGTGAACCATTTCCCAGTAAGAGAGATATAGGATTTCAGGAGTTAAGAGAATTATTGGATGTAATTGAATCCGGAAAATTGTTTAGATATGCTGGAAATAAGGTTTCTGAATTTGAAAAAAAATTTGCAAAATATTTTAACGTAAAATATGCTGTTGCGTCTACCTCTGGTACAGCTGCAATCCATATAGCTGTAGGTGCTGTGAATCCAAATCCTGGATCAGAGATAATTACTTCACCTATAACTGATCTGGGTACAATCATTCCTATATTAGCTCAAAACTGCATACCTGTTTTTGCAGATCTTGATCCAGAAACATATACGCTTGATCCAGAGAGCATTGAAAAAAATATTAGTGATAAGACGAGGATAATTATTCCGGTTCATTTATTTGGCTTTCCAGCAGATATGGATCCAATAATGGAAATTGCTGAGAAACATGATTTAATCGTCATCGAAGATTGTGCCCAAGCATATTTAGCTGAATATAAGGGTCGATGGGTTGGAACTATTGGAGATATCGGCTCATTTAGTCTTCAACAATCGAAACACATGACTACAGGAGATGGGGGTATAACTATTACGAATAACGATGAATTTGGAGAGAAGTTGAGATTATTTATGGACAAGGGTTGGGATAGAAATGCTCCTGTATTCTATAGAGCTTATAGAATATTTGGATTTAATTATCGTATGACAGAGCTTCAAGGAGCAGTAGCTTTAGCGCAGTTAAATAAACTTGAAACTGTTGTTAAGAAGAGAAGAAGTATTGGAGAAAGATTAACTAAAGAAATTGAGGATGTAGATGGGATAATTCCCCCGAAGTCATCTAGAGATAGAAGGCATTCATTCTGGCTATACCCGATTAGAATTGATAAAAATGTTTTAAGTATATCGAATATAGATTTTGCAAAAGCTCTTAGAGCTGAAGGTATACCTGCTAGTGCAGGATATATAGGTAAACCTCTATACATGATTGAGTATTTAAGAAATAAAAATGTATATGGGAATAGTAAGTGTCCCTTTAATTGTCCATACTATGGTAAGAATATAGAGTATAAAGAGGGATTATGTCCAAATGCTGAGAAGATATTAAGTGAAATAGTTACCATATCTATAAATGAATTTTATAGTGTTAAGGATATAATGGATATAGTTTATGGTATTAAAAAAGTTGCAAAATATTTTAAGCAAAATAAATAAGTTTACTGTTGATGAAAGATGAATAAAGATAGCAGAGAAAATGATATAGAGATATTCAAGATAGTTACCGATCATTTTAAGAAAGATGTTAGCGAATATTGGGTTAGGGCGAATTTTTACCTCATAGCTCATGCTGGATTATTTTCAGCTTTTGCTGCAACTTATTCAAGAGAAACGAAGGGTATGGTTATTATAGCTATTCCAATTGTTGGATTTATAATGGCTATATTTTGGTTTCTTGTGCTTCGAGGGGCTGTAAAGTGGATACAAAGATGGCGTGAACAAGTTATGCTACTTGATAGAGAGGTAGATAGATTTCAATGCTATATAAGAGTAGAGGAATTTGCTAGGCAGAAGCCATTTTTAAGTCCATCATATGTAACTCAGTTTCTACCATTAACATTTATGATTATATGGTTGTTAATACTAATATTAATATTAGCAGGATTCTAAAAAATAATTATTTTTTAATTTTTATTCAATAAGTATTATGTCTCCAGGTGTTGCTGGATGATTTCTACCATTAATAGAATATATCTCCTTCCTATCTGTTCCAAGTGGATAGCGCCAGTTTTTCCAGTGTAATGCTGCTAGTCTCGAACTTAAAAGTCTTGACCCAACTATCTCCATTATCTTCTCAGCTCTATGTAGATTTCTATAATATTCTCTTATTGGACTCTCAAATATTGTTCCTATCCATAGATTCATCCATTTACCCTTAACTATAAGTTTTAGCTGAGACTTAATAAAATTCTTTAAATCAATATTGTTAGCTAAAAAGTTTTGTATAAAACTATATTCATCTCCTATAGTTATTGGCATTGGCGTATGGAAATTAGGGTCAAAGTCTACTAGAAGTCTATCAACCTTACCATTTATCTCATACCATAATTCTCTATAGTGATAGTCTGTTACAACCCACTCTAGTTTTCCGGTTCTAGCATTTACCCATAATTCGAGTCTCTCCCAATCAATATGTGGTAATGGAAATGTTATTTCAACTGGCCAGAAATACATGTATCTGATAACCCAATAATAATCATTGTTAAGCCATCTAGGTCTATCAACACTATACCTAAATGTTTTCAATATATTTTCATCATTATGATATAGAAATACCGTTATATTTTCAAATGCTCTTATTCTAAGTGCAGATAATATATATATAAAAACTATTATTGAAAGCAGTATTGAAAGAAATTGGACAAGCTGAAAATCCATTAATATCATATTTGCATATGGAATATAAGATACAGCAAACAATGTTATTGGAGACAATATTAGAAACCATAAAAGTGAAAGAGAACTTTCAGGCTTAATTTTATTTAAATATCTTATCCTAAGCAGTATTCCTAAAAGTAGTCCAGCCACAATAAGTGGTATAAATACTATTCTAAGAAACATGTTTATGAATAGCTGAGATAAAGGGTTATATATGCTGAATGTTCCCATAGACGCCCAAATATCATTTAATATGAAAAATGAATTGAAAAATATTATTGTAAGAATAGAGGTGAATAATAATACTGATATGGGATAAAAGTATTTATGAAGCTTTCTTTCAAATGCTAGTGGAAGTGGATTCCATATTGGTTCAAAGAATGATACTAAATTTTTGGGGTTTAATACATTGCTTGCCATCATAGCCCCATTTCGATTATATACATCTACATGTAATCCCTTATCAACCAAATATAGTTCTGACAAACTTTTATATTTATCTTCCATTTTACTTAAATCTATTTTAGGGTCCTCTGGATAAAGATTTTTACCAAATCTCTGCCTATTAGACCAGTAATCTCTCAGAACCAGTATCTTATTATTACCACTACCATATTTTTTTAGAGGCTGTTTAAGCCTACCCAAGTATTTTAAGTATCCGGCAAAAGCAGAGATAAATATGGCTATAGCCAAATCTACTGGAGTAAGGAATCTGAAGAGAAGCATATTTAATAAACCAAATATATTCATAGAATAATTTAATTGCAATCCAGCTGATGAAAACAACAAGTTTTTAGGAAAATGAATTAAATATTCTTCCTCTACCCCATGGAGAACGGTATGTATAACTGTTTTTCCAACAATTTTAGATGAGCTCATCGAAAACCCTGATAAGATACCTCTTTTAGGTGATCCTGAACGGGAACCACATATCAAAAGCAGAATCGGATATAATGTTAGCTCAATAATACCTGGAATACCATATAGAGGAATATCAATATAGATGCCAAAATACCATAGATATCCAATTAAATATACTGAAGATAAAAGTAGACCTAGAAAAATAGGTATCAACATCTCCCTAAATATATATCTATAATACAAGTCTATTCCCAAACCATTTTATTGCCCAAAATAACATGAGAGTTATATATAAATATTTACCTGAACACCAAAAGCAGCTCATAAATTTAGAAAACATCTTCCTCCAGCTATTACAGTGATCGCAATATTATCTCCATTTTTAGCCTCAATTTTAGGTATATGAGAAGCTTATCTCATTAGATTAATATATTTACCTTTTTCTAAGCTGACCTGACTCATCATATAGATATTGTTTAGGGTCGAGTCTTATATGCCTAGAAAGTTTCAATAAAAGGCTTATTTAATTCTCCCTTCATTTATCCTTATAGTTTTCCGAATGAATTTTTGTAGGATCTTTAACAGTTATCATATATTTCACATCATTGTATTGGTTTAGCATAATTTAAATAAAAAGATTGTGAGTACCTCAAAAGTCTAGAGGAATTCATTCTTCTCTAAGTCTTGGATTAAAGATTTCTTCTAATGCGTGTAGGAATAGTATAAATCCAGTCTCTAAGGTTATTATTGCTACTATTGGAGAGAAAAGGTATAGCCAAAGCTTAGGAGTAATGACTGCCTGCTGCCTCATAGCTATATTTATCATCATCCCCCAGTTCACACTAGTATATGGCATTACTCCTAGAAAGAATAAACCTACTTGAGAATATATTCCACTTATAATAGACAAAACGAGATTCATAGCTATATAGGGCATTAGGTTTGGCATAATTTCCTTAAAAACTATATGAAACCTTCCTAAGCCTAGACATCTAGCAGCTTCTATAAAATTAGCCTCCTTTATAGATAATACTTGAGATCTAATAGCTCTAGCTAATCCAGCCCACCCAATAATACCTATAATAAATGCGACTTCAACCGGACTCATCACCCTTGGAATACTAGCTGCAATGATAAGTAGTAGTGGAAAATGGGGAATTATTAATAATATATTTGTCATAGTATTTAGTGCTGTATCAATTTTACCACCAGCATATCCAGAGATAATTCCAACAGTTAGCCCAAAGATTACTGTGAATATTCCTGTCAAAAAAGCTACTAGTAAAACGTCTCTAGAACCATGAATTATTTGCGCAAAGATGTCTCTACCAGCATAATCTGTACCTAGCGGATGCTCCCATGATGGTGGACGAAATCTTTGGCTAACATTAGGCGTTCTATCAAATGGTACCAATATGGGGCCAATGGTAGCCATAAATATATATATTAATATGATGATAAATCCTGCAAGAGACGACCTTCTTTTCCTAATAATCTTAAGGTATAGACTTATATTATGACATATTTTTCTTATAGAAGAATACTCCATTATTCTTCACCTAACTTTATTCTTGGATCAAGTTTACTATATAATAAGTCTGCAACAAAATTTGAGATTATAACTGCAATAGTAGTTACCAAGAAACATCCAGACATTAATGGATAATCCCTTGTAGACAAACTTCTACTTAAATATCTACCAATACCTGGATACGCATATATCGTCTCAACAAATACTACCCCACCAAACATAAATCCAAGGGTAATTGCAAGCCTTGTAAATAGTGGAAGTATAGCATTTCTACCAACATAGGTTAAGATTATTCTTCTATCAGGTAAACCCCTAGCTTCAGCAGTCTTTACATAATATTCACCTAAAACCGAGGCAGTACTACTTTTCATCGCAAGCATCCATCCACCAACAGATGTTACAAAATATGTAAGTATAGGTAAGGCTGCATGTCTAAACACACTTGCGATAAAAGGTAAATTAAATCCTGGATTGACCCACCAATCATAAGCACCGAAAGGAGGAAATAATTTTAGCTGAACACCTAAAACAACTGCAAATATTACTCCTATAGCATATGCAGGAAAACCTGTTATTATAGACGCAAATATTGATAGAAATTTATCTAATATAGACCCCCTTCTATATGCCATATACATTCCCGCAACAACACCTACTGAAAAACTTATCATTAATGAAATAGACACTACAAATACGGACCAGGGAATACCATATGCAAGTATAACTGTTACTGGTTGAGCTAGTTCAATTGATCTACCTAAATTCCCAGTAAATATTCCTTTTATATAATCTATATATTGTTCATATAGAGGTTTTGAAAGATTAAGAGGTATAATTGTAGCTACATATTGGGCTGCCTCATTATATGACATGCCCATCTCCATATATTCGGTAATAAGAATATCTATAGGGTTTCCAGGCATTAAACGTAGGAGGAAGAAATTTATAGTGATAGCTGTAAACATGGTTAATATTAGCAGTAATATTCTTTTAATTAACCAATGCATAAAAATCCCATTAGAATAAAAAATAAATAATTATTTAAATTTTATTTTATTTAACTCTATTTCGTTTTAGGTGTTTTGCGCTTCTTAAATACATAGTATATTACTACTAGGATAATGATAACTAATATTACTATTCCTGCATAGAGTTCGTATGGTACTCTTGAGAATACAGCTTTTAATGTATGGCTTTTATCCATCGTTACCGTTATTGTTGGGCTTGTCCCAGCATCTTTTCCGTCTAACACCCATTTTTCAAAGTTATATCCACTAGCAGCTATAGCCTTTACTGTAACAGTTGCTCCACGAGCGTAGGTGTAGGTTCCTGCAGCTGGGTCTGTTGTTCCTCCGCCACTCGGTTCTACCGAAATTGTTAATGAAAGTAGGGGCTTAATTAAATTCCATCTTACTAGGTAGCTTCTTCCACGAGTCATATAGCTCCTAAGGCTTGCCCAAAATGGATCATCCGCAGGAGGCCATCCAGTAAACTTCTCCTTATTATATGCGATTATTACTGGTCTTCCAGCTAACGGCAATACTACTACCTGACTTCCAGTTAGATATGCTAATATAGCGTATACGAAATTTCTCTCCTCTTCGGATATTTCCGCTGGGAATGTTTGATATATCTCAACTAACTCACTTACATTTACTGTATTGCTTCCTCTAAATTTCCATGGAATTTGCTGTATCTCTGGATATCCATGTCCTGGGAACAATTTATTATATTTATAAAAGTATTCTGAAAAGCTAAAGCTTGCTCCTCCAAATACTCCTACAGCTATATCATATCTTCCCTGCTTAAATGGTCCATCATCTGCCCAGTATACTCCTGTCTCATACGTTCTTATTGTCAACTTTATTCCCACTTTCTCCAGCATTGCTGCAATTGCTTCACATGATTCTGGCTTAAGCCACCCGTCTACTGCTAGCTCAAATTCGAGTTTGGTTCCATTCGGTGTTACATATATTCCATCAGCGCCCTTTGTAAATCCAAGTTCTTTAAGTAATTGTTCAGCCTTAGATGGATTATAATTATATGTAAATTTCTTTACATAGTTGTTCATGAATGATTCATTAAAGTATAGTGTCGCGTAATCCGGTGCAAATCCAATTATATATTTAGTAGGTATTCCTCCAATAGGCCATTCTATGTAAGCTATCTCTGTCCTATTTATTGCATACGCTATGGCTTGTCTAACCTTAACAAGGCTTAATGGATATTTTCTCTTATTGAAGTATAGCATTGGTCCTATCCATCTGGCTATCTTTACTGTTCCTAAGAATGGTTTTGATTTTAGTTGGTCGAGTTGTTCCGGTGTAGGTGTACCCCAATACCAGTCTAGCTTTCCCTCCAATAGTAGTGACCAAAGTACTTCTCCTGAAGGTGTTCTGATTATATGTACTTCATCTATCGCTGGCTCTCCATTCCAGTAGTCTTTGAATTTCTCTAATATTATTGCCTCCTCTGTAACCTTCTTTACTTTATATGGACCTGTCCCAATATATGTGTCTGGCCTAAAGTTAAGCAGCTCATTCTTTATATCAGTAAAGTCTTCTGGATGTGCAAATGGATTCTTACCCTCTTTCATTCTAGCAACTATTTTATCTACAATTGTCTTATATTGATGATATGGTACGTAATCGTAATGCCATAGAATCCCGAAGGCAAAACCAGCATGCGCTTTATTAGCTTTAAATACAATTGTATAGTCATCTATAATGGTAATACTGTCAATTATTTGAGTGGGAAACGGATATCCAGGGTTCGTTATCGCTATCATTAACCACATAGCCCGAATATCTTTTGTAGTGAATTCTGTTCCATCATGCCATTTTACTCCCTTCCTAATCTTTATGGTTAAAGTCTTATAATCTTCTGATAGGGTCCAGTTTTCAGCGATACCGGGAACATATGTATCGTTAGCTAAGTATAGATGTGTGAGAGGTTCTAATACAAAGTTTTGTTCCGGAATATGTCCTGGAACAAAAAAGTTGAAATGCCCTACTGGTGGAGGATTATAATTCGAATAAACATTAAGTACTGTTTTCTCCTCTCCTTGAGCATTAAAGGCAGTTGGATATGTAATGATAGAAGCTATAATTAATATTATTAGTAGAAATATCTTCTTACTCATTTTTTCACTCAAATAAATATTTAGATTTTAAATATATAAGTTTTTGCAAAATTTTTATATTAAGCAAGAATATCACTTAAAATTTTACAATTATTTTATGCTTATAAAATAACAAAATTATATATTCATCTCGTTTAAAATAGATAAGTAATTGAAGATTCCCATGTAAATATCCATATTTAATGTAATAACTCTTATATATTACTTGTAAATCTTATAAGGTATGTGGGAGGTAAGGGATTGATATGAAGGGGAGTAGGCCAACCGAGCATCATAACATTCTGCTTAGTATTAGAAATTTGACCGTGGCTTTTCGTATTCCTAGGGGGATCCTAACAGCGGTTGATGGCTTTAATTTAGATATATATAGGGGTGAATGTTTAGCCCTTGTGGGAGAAAGTGGATGTGGTAAATCTGTTTTTGCTCATACTATTCTTCGTATTACTGATCCGAATGAGATTATTAAGAGTGGGGAAATTTATTTTGAAGGTAAAAATGTTTTCGAGTTTAATAAGGATGAGTTGAGGAAATATAGATGGAGAGATGTATCTATTATATTTCAGGGTGCTATGAATTCATTAAATCCTGTTTTAAGAGTATTAGATCATATGATTGATACTGTTCAAGCACATGAGAAGACCGATAAAGAAGAAATTGTTAAAAGGTCAACTAATCTTTTAAGTCAGGTTAGATTGGATGCAAAGGCTGTTTTAAATAGGTATCCACATGAACTTAGCGGCGGTATGAAGCAAAGAGTTGTTTCTGCCATGGCTATGCTGCTTCAACCTAAGTTAATTATATTAGATGAACCCACCTCTGCATTAGATATGTTGACCCAAAAGTTTTTTATTAGAATTCTGAGCGAAATTAAAAGGAAGACCAATATTACAATGATTTTTATTACACATGATATTGCCACTGTTGCTGAGATTGCCGATAGAGTTGCTGTAATGTATGCTGGTAAGATTGTTGAGGTGGGTGATGTAAATGACATATTTTATAGACCGGTTCACCCCTATACAAGGGCCCTGCTAAGCTCTATTCCAAGTATAGTTGGTGATGTAAATAAGTTTAAGCCTATTCCAGGAAGACCTCCAGATCCCGTCAACCCTCCACCTGGATGTAGGTTTCATCCCAGATGCCCATTTAGAGTTGATATTTGTTCTAGAGAGATACCTAAGTTGATAGAGGTTAGAAAGGGTCAGCTTGTTGCATGCCATAGAGCGAGGGAGTTTGTATGAATGATATATTGGTTGAAACTAGAAATTTAACGAAGGATTTCAAAGTAAAGGGCAAAAAGTATATTAGAGCTGTAGACAACGTTTCTATAAAAATCGGGAGAAAAGAAAACCTTGTTCTTGTTGGAGAAAGTGGATGTGGTAAAAGTACTTTAGGTAGACTTACACTTGGCTTAATTAAGCCTACTTCCGGTCAAATTTTATTTGAAGGTAGAGATATATGGAAGATGAGTAAAAGTGAGTTTAAAAATTTCCGCATAAATGCACAGATAATTCATCAGGATCCCTATTCCACTTTTAATCCTGTTAGAACTATCTATCAATCTCTCTCAGCCCCATTACTATATCATAAGGTTGTTAAAAATAGGAAAGAAGCATACAAAAAGGTTGGAGAACTTTTCCGTCTCGTAGGCCTTGTACCGGTTGAAGATTTTTACGATAGATATCCTTCTAGAATGAGTGGAGGACAGCTTCAGCGTGCAGCTATTGCTAGAGCTATATCTCTAAACCCAAAATATATTGTTGCTGATGAGGCTGTATCAATGTTAGATGCTTCTCTTAGACTAGGTATTGTTGATCTGCTTCTAGATCTACAGAAAAAGTTTAAGATATCATATCTATTTATCACGCATGATCTTGCTATTGCCAGATACTTTGTTTTAAAGGGTGGCGGCGGAGGTATGGCTGTGATGTATCTTGGAAGTATTGTGGAGATAGGATTGGGTGACGATATTGTTAGTAAACCCTATCATCCATATACACGTGTACTTATTACAACTACTCCTATACCTGATCCCGAGCTTGCTAGGAAGAGACCTCTTCCAAAATTGAGGAGTCTAGAGGTTCCACGGTTAACCGAAGTCCCCTCTGGATGTAAGTTTCATACACGATGTCCCTATGCTGAAAAGATTTGTGAAGAAAAGGTTCCTGAATTAAGAGAAGTTAAGGATAGGCTTGTTGCATGTCATTTTGCAGAAAATTTTGTTAAGGGCTTTTAATAGATGATAGAAAACGAATTAAAGTTTAAGGTTGATGATTTAGATAGAATTGAGGAAAAACTTAAAGCTTTAGGAGCTTCTTTAAAAAATTCTGCACTTCAAGTAGATTATTATTTTAGCCATCCATGCAAAGACTTTCTTCGTACCGATGAGGCTCTCAGAGTTAGAGTTATGGATAGATTTATTGAAGTTACGTATAAGGGTCCACGTAAAAGGAATAGAGTTAAATCTAGAGAAGAGATAAATATAAGATTTTCTAAAAATGATTTTAAAAATATTTTAAGGCTTCTTCAAAGACTTGGATTTAAAAAATATTTCATTATAGAGAAATATAGGAAGGAGTATTCTTTAAATGATTTTAATATATGTCTTGATGATGTAAAGGGGTTGGGAAAATTTGTTGAGATAGAATTGCTTGAAGATTCTAGGAATATTATGGATAGAATAATTAAACTAGTTAGAAAACTCGATATAGAGTTTAGGCCAATAGAAAAAACCTATTTAGAATTATTTAAAACCTTATCTCATTAAGTTATTGGAGTAAAATAGATAAACTTAATATGCTAAAGAGGAATTTTGAAATAAATAATTATAGGATAGATTTAACTTTACGTTGTATACTTTTAGGATATTTTTTAGAATATTTTAGTATTTTTTGAATGTTAAGGAGATCTATATTAATTTCTCCTGGAAGTCTCCTTCTAATATATATTGTGTCAAGAAGAGCCTTTTCAGGTTCAGCTAACTTTTTTCCATCGAATCCAAAATAAAGTTTTGGTTTAATTCTATGTAACTCAAATATATAATTTTTATTTCTAATAGTTTTAGGTTTTCCAAGCCATATTAAAGTTATTATAGAATATGCTTGATCTATTATTTCATGATAATGTAAAGCCCATTCTAAAGAAATATATGCTGACGGAAATACTATTTTTACTATTTCCCATACTTCACATGGTTGGATACATATCCACCCCTTAGAAATCCTTGCTATAATACCTATTTTTTCCAATCTATTTAAGGCTACTATAAGACTTTTCCCACCCATATTTTTCTTTAACGCCGATATATGTATCACTTTTATTCCTCTAGCCTGATATGATTTAAAAACCCTTAACCAATCTTTAATCCTCATTTTTAAGCTCACCAAGCACTTTTAAGATCATCTTACTTGTTAGAGAAATGTATTTCTTTACAAGATCTTTATGTAAAAGAGAGGGAGGTAAAATTCCATGTAATTCTCTTTTCATCTCACTATATATTTTTTCTTCACTAAGTTTTTTTAGCAATGACTCTAGATCTGCAACCCCTTCAACCCATGAACCAAATTCTTGTTTTAAATACTTTTTATCGATATCTGCATTAAATTTCGCTACCAACCAATATATGTCAAAGATATCTCTCCACCTAATATAATTACGGTGAACTCCACCTGCAAGCGAACTTATTTTATCAACCAATAGTTGTGAGGAAGTTTTTACAAGTACTCCAACAGAAGTTTTAAACGGATACTCTATATCTAATATTCTTCTCCCAAAACTTATATCTATATATCTTCTTTCGATAACCTCGATCTTTATCCGAATTTTCTTTTCAAGAAAATTCATGGTATTAAATACCAGAAAGCATCTATAGAAATCTTTAATAATCTTTTCAGATTTTTTCTCTACATCTATACCTTCACTTAAAAGAATTTTTTTGACAACATTTTTAACTTTAGTAAAATCTCTTATCAATTTATTTAAATCTCGTGAAACTAATGTATAATCCATATCCAGAGAAACTCTTGGAGAATTATAAAATATTCTTAGGGCCGTGCCTCCCTGAAAAATATAATAATCATCTAAATTACTGTATGCTAGAGCATATAATATAAGTTTCTGAAATATTTCTCTAACCACGTTTTCAGGATTTAGCCCAGAATTTCTAGCACTTTTAATAATTTTATACATATATTTATTTAAATTTATTCCCATTTATTAACATTTTTGTTAACATTTGGGAACAAATATTTTAGATAGAAATTAATAGTTAAAGTTTTAGATTATTATAGGGATTATGTGGGGGAGGAAGTTTTACCTATACATGCTTTAGGTTTCTTCCATGTATGTAGAAATGGTTTATTTTATGAAACAATTACATTTGATTATCTTGATTTAGACGAATATTATTATAATCTTGAGAAAGATGAACTGGAAGATGAGTTTAATAGGCTTATATCGAATATGCAGTATTTTTTAGATAAGGAGAAGATAGTTATAAATGGTGAGAACTCTAAACCTCTTGTACATGGCATAGATATTTGTTTTAGAGGCTCTACTCAGCGTCCATCAATAATATTTTTAATAACATTTCAAGGTAAATTGAAGAGAGGATTAAATATATATGAGAACTATTATGAAGAAAGTATTGCTCCATATGATTTTGAATCTTACTGGCTTTTTCCTCCAAAATCTAGGGTAGTTTCAGTCGATATAGATGGTGAATATGATATTTTTGGAGACAAAAATATCCTAGTTATATGGGTTAAAAGTGGAGAAAAAATAAGAGGATATGAAAGAATAGAATTTATTTTAAAGTAAATGAATATTCTTTAAACCTAGCCTTAACTTAAGATTATTTATACATTCTTCTAAACCTCCCTCAAAAAACTCTATTGTATATTTTACAACACTTATAAAATTATCTCCAATAGAAATTGCTGGATTGAATTGTAATTCTATCTCACCAAAACTTAGAGACGTATCAGAATTATATGACTGTATAGCTCCTCTAAATCCTTCAGGCATATATTTAGGTATGTCAAGGCACTCTTCTTGTGAAACTGGGGCATCAAATGTCTCCTTTAAAATATATCTCCACTTATCACCAACTCTATGTAAATAGCATATCCTTGCAATACCCTTATGTAGAAAATCCTCTGGCCTTACACCTAATTTACATATGTATTTTCCATCGATCTTAAAGATTATTTGATTATCTATAACTCTTATTCGTTCATTTGGTATAGGCCCAAAATAATATATTGGCTCAGCCTTCTCAGTTACAGGTATTATTACACTTCCCTCAGGATTTACCTGAGTTAGAGACCATAAATTTATATTAGTTTTGATAATGTTGGTTATCATTGAATCAATGATACTTAGTTTAATCATATTTTCTCTACATGATATAATTTTTATCTCCCTTTTAATCAGACCTCGTAAATCCTCGCCATTAATATAATCATGAAGCTTAAAGCTTCCCGTAAATACGACTTTATTATAATTTTTTTCAAATATTTTAAAGTCATTTGGATCTAATTCTTTGGGACAAAACCATTCCCTAAAATTTATCGGATCTTTATAATAGAAGTTTCTTTCAGGAGAAATCCATATTCTTAGACCACCGATATTCCACTCTCCTCCTTTCATAACATCCTCTATATTTGGACTAACCCATAAGAAATTTGTTTCATTATTTTTAAAGACGCCTAGAACCCTGGCACCATATTCCGTAAAAAGTATTTTAAAATCATTCTTCTCTAATATAGTTATTTTAGTGAAATTTTTGATTTTATTTAGAAGACTTGGGAGATTGGGCTGATCCATATTAAAATTAAATATATTATTTATTTTAAATATTTAATCCTCAGCCCTTTTTACATACTCTTTTTTAACCTGTCTACGGACATCCCATATAACTATTGCCAAGAATATTGATATGAAGATTAGTGCCATTATATCTACATAGAATTCTGCTGAATTCGGACTAATTATGAAAAGAGGGAGAAGTGCTAATATGAGTATTGTGATACCTAGATTAAATGCTATTCTACCTATAACTGGATTCATTTTCCCACAATAGATTATAGGTTAAAATATTTAATAAATAAATCTTATGAAATTATAAATTCAATAACTCTACTAATATGTTTCACTCTTTATTTAATTTTTAGTAACAGAATGATTAAGCTATATGCTTCTCATTATTATATACCTAAATGAGCTTTTATATCAAATATGCTTACTATATGACTTTTCCTTCCCCCCTTTTATATCAAATATGCTTCTCATTATTATTATATACCTAAAATAAAAGACAAATAATCCTTAAGGGATAAGGAATGCAGATCCGTCCAGCAATTATATATAGGCTAAATCTATATATAATCTATATATGACAAATATATTGAAGGGTCCAAGTATGATAAGTATATTAATTAATGGTGGTTGAATGTCGGATAATAAGAGGGTATTTGAAAAAATTACAGAATACTTGAATAAACTTAATCTCAAATATCAGTATGAAGCGAAAAATAATAGGATTAGGATACCATTTATATTAAAGGTAGGTGAGAAAAAGTATACTGCATACATATATATTTCATGGAATGAGAAGTGGATTCTATGTGTAACACCGCTTGTCAGAGTTGCCGATATACCTCCAGAAGTGAGTAGAGAAGAGGTTTATGAAAGGCTATTGTTAGAGACGTATTATCTATATGAAGTTACATATGGGTTAACGAAAGACGGATATATTGTTGTCCATGCTGAAACAGCCGTATCAGCGCTCTCCTTCGAAAACTTTGATGTAGAGTTAAGGTCAATTATATTTGGTGTAAAATACTTTATTGAAAAGATTCTACCGGACTTTGAGGAATTACGGAGTAAGGCTCTTCCAATTTACGTCTAGAAAATAATTTTAATGATATAGATAATATTATCAGAAAAATACCTATTGAAAGAAGTATTATAGGAAAAATCATATACTTATTTTGAATAAAATTTTTAATGTTAAAAATACTGCCTTTACCCAGCTTTACTTCAATTTTATCTAACAGAGTCGTTTCAAACCATACCTCAACATACCCTCTCTTTAAATTCATTGGAATTGTAAAAGATACTTTGGCCGTCTTACCTGGATCTATAAAGATTTTTCTGGCCATATCGATATCATTAGATAGAAATCTCACAATAAAATATGCTGGTGCAGTTGAATTATTTTTAACAACAATACTCAGCACTTTTTCGCTATCTTTTTTAAGAATATTATAGCTATTTATAAATGCTGTAGTGATATAAGTAGAAGTATAGTGGAAATCCGGTAGACTTAGTGTCAATATGTATTTGTTTGGTGCTTGAGGTTCATTAAAATTAATCCATAGTAGATAGTTCTTATCAGTTTTTGATGGCCCATGGGATGAGGATGGAATCCATTCATATTTTATGAGAGATACCTTTTCTCCAAAAGATATGTTTAAAACATCTATCCAGCTTCGAGGATCTCTACTTGTAAAACTATCTATAATAGTTATTCTATAAATATTGTTATCGACCCTCTCTAGTAGGTCACTTGTATTTAGATATACTTTTAATGTAATTATATACGCGCCTCTAAGCTTTTCCATAACACCCTTATTATAAACGTCGCATAAGACTATCTTATTGTCATCACGCTTTAAATGCTGGATAACTTCATATTTTAATTTGGCTGGATTTGTAGATACAAGTAGCAATGCATCATTTATCTGGCTTCTCTCATTATTTTTAATCTCATTAAATATCCTATTATCTTTATATAGGCTTTCTCCAGAAGCCTTAAATGGATGCATTTTAATGGTTATTATTAAAGCACCATCTGAGAGAAATTTTAAATCAAAATTTAATCCAATCCAATACTCTTGGCCATATACATTTATAGATATAGTGTAGAAAAACAATATTATTACTAATAAAAGTATAGGTATAATTTTTCTCAATCCTTTACACCTCTAAAAACTATTTTAACATATTCTAAATCAAGATAACTTGTTATACATAATCCCTCTAAAGTTGTTCCATAAAACTTTTTCTCCTGAACACCATATATTATATGTCTATTAGATAAATCCCCTATCTTAACTTTATTTTCCTCCAGCATCTCTACATCGATCCACTTCCAGGGCTCAACATATATCTGAGGCCATGTATGTCCACCCCAATGCTGTAATAGAGAAGTTTCAGACTCCCTTCTAGTTAGATTAAGCCACTGTGTTTCATTATAATGATAAAGCATAAATCCGTATACCGTCCTTGATGGCAGCCCAAGAATTCTAGCAAAAGTTACATATACATCTGCAACCTCACTACAGTCTCCATGCACCCTATATCCAATTAAACCTCTAACTATAGCATGATCTGATCCAAGCCTAATAAACATAACCTTATAGACCAATCTACTTTTAATCCATTCTCCAATCCATTTCGCTATACTTAATGGATTATTCATACCATATGCCTGAGTAACAATATTTATAAGCGTCCTATTATCTATATCCCAATACATAGTTCTAGTTGTTAGGTTTCTCGTAATATTTAATGGAGGCCATCTAGCAACACTATAATTAAAGTCTATCCTATATCCGGATACCTTCACCATAAATGTAGCATTAATCCATATATGTCCACCGGGTTCCAGAGATATATTTATTAATGCGAAAATATTTCCATCATCGTCTCTCTCAATACTTATTGGTTTAGGTTGAATTTCAATTATACTGGAAAGCTGATAAGTTAGGTTTCTCGGAACTGAGAGATAAATATACTCACTAACCTCTCTATTTAAATTGTTTTTTACTAAAAAACTTTCATAGATGGTATAGGTAATATTGTCAAAATAGATTTTACCGCTACCCTTCTTAGTAACTATCTGTGGGCTTTCTCTACCACCTATATTTATAAGTATTTCTGGAAATGCTATTAATATAGCCGAGGCAATTATAAATATTACTCCAAGTATAAATAATTCTCTATACATTATTATACACATTTTTATAATTCTATGAGTATTATATATTGTTTATGTGGTGAAAAAATGGGTGGATTCAAGTTTCTAGAACACATGTCAGATGCATATATAATGGCATGGGGTAAAACATTGGAAGAGGCATTCGAATACGCTGCGCTCGGAATGTTTGAGACAATGACAGATACAAGTAAGGTTAAACATAAAGTTGTAAGAGAAATAGAGGTAGATGGAATAGATTTATTTAGTCTACTATATAATTGGCTTGAAGAACTACTATACTACTTTGATGCTGAAGCATTACTTTTCTCGAAATTCAAAGTACATGAGATTGGAAAGAAAAATGGAAAATATTATTTACGTGGAATTGTTTTAGGAGAACCTTTTGATGAATCTAGACACATATCTAAAAATGCTGTAAAAGCTGTCACATACTCCTTAATGGAGATAAATAGGAAGAATGGAGAATGGATTCTAAAATTTGTTCTTGACTTATAATATTTTCAGCTTATATCCAGATATTTTCCCTAAAACTCTTTTTACATCAAATCCTCTTGGAACAACATTTCTAGTATAAGTTATTGCCAGAAAGTTTTCATTCCATCTTCTTAAGACCAGATAGTTTTCTCCAAGCTTTATCAGCAAGTTTTTATTTCTATTATCAACAATATATCCCTCATCGAGTATTTTCTCTAAAAATCTCAATATATTTCCTTTACCTATAATGCTGGCTCTTTCAACAACTCTTTTCATACAATGTCTAGTCACATAGACTGTTTTAACCATGTTCGTCATAAATATATATGAAATATATGATATAAATATAGGTGAAATATTTTGCCCTTCACATACACTGTTTTTAATTTAGCAAAAAACTTCTTTGAATACTATAACATATTATTAAACAAGCTAGCTAATTTAGGCGTTAGTGTATCAGAGAAAAAGATTCAAGGCAATAGGGCTAGGATAAAGGTTCAGACTCCAGATGAGATAGGAGAGATAGAGCTCAGAACTGAGGGAAACGATATAATTGTTAGATTTGAAACAGGGACCGCGCCGAGTAAAAAGAGTTTAGAGGCGGTAAGAACTGGACTTGAATTCATCAGCACTATTCTTGGTGGCGGAAGCCTATTAGACGCAAGTATAAACGTTGCTGAAGAAAGCATCGATTCAGCGTTATCTGGTGCTCATGGATACCTAGCTTCTACAATAGCAAATGCTGTTAGAGATGCAGGAGAAGAGTTGAGAGAGAAAGTGGAAAGACCCGGTCTCCTACCTCCACCACCGTTTCCGGGTGCTGTTACGAGTGAAGAATACGTGTCTCGGCTTGAGGAGATTAGGGCTAGAATTATAAGTTTGAGGGAGGAGATAGATATAGCTAGACAGGAGGGGAAAAGAGTTAAAGGAATCGAGCTTAGATTTAGTCGAGCAGAAAAGCTTTTTAATGAAGCTCAAAGAGATGCCGAGAGAGGAGACTATTCGATGGCTAAATCTAAGTTAGATGCAGCAAATAGGATTTTAGATAGAGTCGAGGAGATGGTGAATAGACTCTACTATGAATAAAACTATATATTTGGGATTTATATCTATTTATTTGGGACCTAATTTGTCTCAAATTGTTTTTTGGCTTCTGGATATAAATTATGAAATGGTTAGAGATATACCTGAAATTAGGTTGTGGGGTATAGATGAGAATAATAGGAGAATAGTGGTATTGGATAGAAGTTTCAGACCATATTTCTATGTGGTTCCTGAAAATGAAAAATATTTGGAGAGCCTTCCTAAGGAAATTGAAAAACGTTTTCCAAAAGACATTCTACATACAGAAATATCGTCTAAAGACTTTTTCGGTAAAAGTATTAGCGTTATAAGAATAGTCTGTAGGAATCCTAAGAAAATTCCTAGTTTAAGAGATGATATAGCAAAAATTATTGGTGTAAAGAATGTATTGGAAGCAGATATAAGTTTCTATTTAAGATATATGATCGACAATGATATTTATCCGTCTTCATGGCATGTTGTTGAAGCAGAGGAAGTTAAGGAGAAGAGAACCTGGCAGGTTGATGCAATATATTTGGCTAAAAATCCTCCTAAAAATATATCTGAGAAAAGAGAGATACCTAAATTAAAGTTTCTCGCATTTGATATTGAATGCTATAATCAGTATGGTACGCCAAGACCTGAGAGAGACCCCATTATAATAATTTGTACGAAGACCTCTGAAGGTGAGGAAAAGATTTTTTTGGCCAAGGATAGAAATGATAGAGATGTTATGGAGGAGTTTTCAAAATATGTTTTAGAATATAATCCAGACATAATTGTAGGCTATAATTCTAATCTATTTGACTGGCCATACCTTGTAGATAGATGTAAGAAATATAAGTATAGACTAAAGATTTCCAGAACATATTTTCAACCAATGCCAAGTCTATATGGACATATATCTATAGTAGGTAGAGCAAATGTAGACTTATATGATTATGCTAAAGATCTCCCAGAGGTGAAGGTTAGGACACTTGAAAATGTTGCAGAATATTTAGGTGTAATGAAGAAAAGTGAACGTGTATTGATTCCTGGAGAAGAAATATATAAGTATTGGGATAATCCTAAGCTTAGAGAAAAGCTTATAGAATACTGTTTAGATGATGTTAGAAGTATATATTTATTGGCAAAGGAGATTCTACCATTCGCAATCCAGTTATCAAGTATAGTTGGATTACCACTAGATATTGTGGGTACAGCTTCAGTTGGATATAGAGTTGAATGGCATTTGATTAGACAGGCATATAAGTTTAACGAGTTGATTCCAAATAAGGTTGAACGTCCATATAGACCATATAGAGGTGCGATAGTTTTAAAGCCTTTACCAGGATTACATGAAGATATAGCTGTATTAGATTTTTCATCGATGTATCCAAATATAATGATCAACTATAATATTTCTCCAGACACCTATGTTCCTCTGGGAGAAAAAGTTAGTGAGGTAAATATTGCACCAGAAGTTGGCCATAAATTTAGGAAAAAACCGGACGGATTTTATAGAAAAGTTCTTAAAAGACTTTTAGCCGCCAGAAAGGAGATTAAAGATAAATTGAAAAAACTTGATCCAAAAAGTAATGAATATAAAATTTTATATGAAAGACAGAGAGCTGTTAAAATTATTGCGAATGCTACGTATGGTTATTGTGGATGGGTTGGAGCTAGATGGTATAAGAGAGAAGTAGCTGAAGCCACTACCGCATGGGGTAGAAAGATAATTACAGAAACTATTAGACTAGCTAAATCAATGGGACTAAAATTGATATACGGCGATACTGACAGTATTTTCGTAAGATATGATAAGGATAAAGTTGAGAAATTTATAGATACTATTAACAGTAAGCTCGGATTAGAAATAAAAATTGATAAAATTTATAGAAGAGTATTCTTTACGGAGGCTAAGAAAAGATATTGTGGATTACTATATGATGGTAGAATAGATGTTGTCGGTCTCGAAGCTGTACGTGGAGACTGGTCGGAATTAGCAAAGGAAGTTCAGGAAAATGTTATCAAGATAATTTTAACGGAGAATAGTCCCTCAAAGGCTGCAGGATATGTACAAGATGTTATAAGAAATTTAAAGAACCAGAAAATACCTTTATCTAAACTAATTATATGGAAAACTGTCACAAAGAATATTGATGAATATGAAGTTGCTGCTGCACATGTGGTTGCAGCTAAAAAGCTTCTAGCATCTGGATATCCATTAACCGTTGGAGATAAGGTTGGATATATTGTTGTAAAAAGACCTGGAGTAAAACTTGCAGACAAGGTCGAGCCATATATATTTGTTAAAAACTATAGTGACATAGATATAGAATATTATATTAATAAACAGATAGTTCCAGTGGCTACACGTATACTAGGTTTCTTCGGATATAGTGAAAAACAATTGCTTGCAGGTACTCGTCAAGCCTCTCTCTCAGACTTCTTTTAAAGCCATTTCGGGATATTTTTTAAATGGAATTTCAAGTGGACAGCCAGTACATGTATTATAGAATATACATTCCCTACATTGCTGTGGCATAAATCTTCTCTCCCTCAATTCGATACATAGTGGATGATACCATATTTTCTTCCAATTATCCTTCAATATATTTCCAATAGGTTTATAATAGCTTTGACATGGTATAACATTTCCATTAGGCTCTATCGCCATCGTTATATAGCATGCTGTACACGATTTTATCCCAAGTCCAAGTTCAAGCGGATTTAATTCACAATATCTTGTTACACCATACCATATAAAATCCATATTATATTCACTTGTCCTATCAATTATTTCTTCAAGAGTCTCCCTCATCTCACTCGGAGTCAAATCAAATTTCTCTGCAACCTTTGCTCCAAAACCACTGTAAATTAACTTATTAGCAGAAACTCTTTTAACACCGAGACTATGTAGAAAATCTATTGTCTCACCAATATCTTTATAATTCCACTTACCTAACGTCAGATTTACGGTGAAATATAGATTTTCGTTAACCAAATTTTTAACTCCATTTACTGTATCATCCCAGCTTCCAGGACTCCGAGTTATCCTATCATGTATCTCCCGTATATGTGACTCCAATGTTATTTGAACAAAATCTAATCCACTTTTAATTAATTTTTCCACATATTCTCTATCCTTGAATCTCCTCCCATTCGAAACTACCCCTGAAACAAGTCCAAGATCTTCAGTTACACGTATTAGATAGGGTAGATCTTTAAATAGTGTCGGTTCTCCACCTGTAAACAATACTTGAGGAACCCCTATATCTCTAAGCTTTCTTAAAACATCAACCCACTTACCTGTTGGTAGACTATTCATTTTGCGTGGACTACTGCTATAGCAGTGGATACATTTATTATTGCATTCATAGGTTAAAGCTATGTCTACCCTAAGTGGAGCTGTAAGCTTCGATGAAAATGGCTCTCTTCTCTCGAATCCCAAACTATGTATGGGACAATATTCTCCACTAATAAAACTATTAATCTTATAAATCGTATCTCTATAATCCTTTATAACGGTATCTCTATCTATATTTTTAAACTTTCTACGAGCAAGTTTATAAACATCATCCTCCTCCAATTTCCTCATCATACACTCAATATAAAATGCAGCAGTCTGATTTAGATAAACAACTCTATTAGAATTTATAACAAGCACTCCAAATCCATCTGGATCCACGCGTAAATGAAGCTTTAACCCCTTCTCCCTATAAGATAAAAACTTACTCTTTTTAAAAAACATAGGAATCCTATTTCAATAAAACATATATCGATATTTAAATCCTTCTAAAATAATAGTATTAAATACTAATAATGATAGATCAGTAAATTTAGTTAAAGTTCATTTAAAATAGAATAATATGGATAGTTAAAGGATCTTTTGATGGGTGTTATATTGAAAGGAAAATGGAGAGATTATTTTAGAAAAGATCCGGACGGATATTATGTAGCCAAAATAGATAAAAAATATGCATATATGATAGGTAATGATTTCATAAAAATAAATTTAGGCCCGCATATTTTGATAAAGACTAAGTCTAGAAGTAAGTTTATGAAATTACTTAGAAAAATAGGTTTAATATAATTATTTAATTTTTATACCTATTCTCTTCTCAAAGTACTCCTTTAGATTTTTCTTAATATTTTCAGGTATCTCTCGTTTAAACGGATATTCAATAGCATTTATCACACGGTCTAAAAATGTCTCTAGCAATATTCCAGAAATCTCTAATCCAAGCGGGTTAACATATTTTAAATCATCTTTCTCTGTATGCATATAAAATGTTGAGCCCCCGCTTCTACTAAATGATATAGATGGAATATTTTTCCATGCAAAGGATGTGCTATCCGAGCTAGCTATACCCTGAGTTACACGTATATTTATGCCAAGTTCTTTACCCAATATCTCAATATAGTTTTTAATATCGTCTCCACCAGATACTATTGCGGATATTCTACCCATACCGGACCCCTGTACATCTATATTTACCATCAACTTTACTTTCTCCAGGTCTTTTCTATGACTTTCAGCATACTTCCGTGATCCAAGTAACCCTAACTCTTCTGCCCCAAATGCTATAAACCTTATAGTTCTCATGTTTTTCTTAGATGAAAATATTCTTGCAAGCTCCATTAATACAGCTGTTCCTGCAGCATTATCAGTGGCTCCAATAGTTCCATATTCACTATCATAATGAGCACCTATAACAATAATTTCATCTGGATATTTTTCACCAATCTTCTCTGCAACAATATTTCTGGAAAACGTTTTAAATTCGTTTTGAATAAGCTTTACCCTAACCTTTTTATATTTAGACCTCATTAACCTATATGCTTCCCCATATTTTACACGTATCATAGGTATTTTCCCATATTGCCACCATTCTACAGGAATATCTGTATATGATGGATTACGAGAAGGATTTTCTTCAACTCGTATCAACGCCTTAGGTCCATATTTTGTAATATCCCTATATTTCTCAACATCTAATCCTCCATAGTAAAGCCAGATCCCACCCTTTTCCAAAAATCTTTTTCCGGCATCCTCTATATAAATTAATTTATCTATGACCCCATCATCTGGAGTATTTCCAGTTAAACCTACACCTCTACATGGAATTTTTCTATATGGTTCTAAGACCTCAAGACTTGATTCGATAATCTTATAGGACCATATTTTAAATCTCTCAACACTAACATTGTATCCCATATTTCTAAAACTCTCTGCAATTATTTTTGAAGCTTTTAGTTCACCACTACTTCCAGCAAACCTTATGAATCCAATCTTTTTCAGAAAACTATATGCCCTTTTACCAGAAAATTTTTGAGACATATGTCTTCAATGTATATAATAGTAGAATAGTTTAATAAATATTTGAGAATAGTATATGAAGGTTACATGAATATTATCTATATATTTATATACTTCATTTAGAAGATAACTTATTTTATTTATGATAGATTATTCTAAATATGTCTAGGAAAAAGATACTTATTACCGGACCTTTTGGAAGCGGTAAAACAACATTTGTAGAAAAGCTTTGTGGAAAAAATATTTTAAAAACAGATGTAAAATTAACTTTTCCTTTGAGAGATAAAAAAACTACTACTGTTGCATTTGATTTCGGTAAAACTATTAGAGATAAGAAAACAATATATGTATATGGTACGCCCGGGAAAAAGCGTTTCAATTTCATGATAGACGTATTGTCCAAAGGTATAGATGGATATATATTTTTATTAGATGAAAATGGTATAAAGAACCTTAAGGAGACAAAGGAACTATATGAAAAAGTTAGAAAAACGAATAAGCCTCATTTAATTGCATTTAACACTAACAATATCAATTTAAATATAAGCGTTTTTAAAAAGATAAAGAAGTCTATGAATACAAGTGCTCCTATAATTCCATTCACAGTATTGGATAAAAACTCTGTAGAAAATGTTTTTCAAAGACTTCTCGAAATCATAGATAAAGAATATCCTAAACCCTAGAAACTATTTTCTTTAAATCCTCTAATCTAATTATTTTCTGTATTCCTTCACTAAGATCTTTTATAGATATTAAATTCATTTCAACTTCTCTTTTACCGACAATTATTATATATCTTATACCCCTCTTATCAGCATTTTTTAATGCATCCCTAATACTTTTACTATAAAAATCTAATTCGCATGAAATACCATTTTCTCTAACATATTTTAATACCTTGAACCCATATTCCTCCAACTCTTTATTCATGACATATATTTTTACTAAAGGTTTAGGAATACTCCATTTAATTATATTTTTTTCCTCCATATACATTGCTATTCTATCAATACCCAATGCAAATCCCGTTGAAGGAATTGTAGGAGATCTATATAGCCCTATAAGCTCATCATATCTTCCACCACCGCCGAGTGAAAGTCTACTCCATTTACCATTCTCACCAAATATCTCAAAGACTATTCCAGTATAATATTCTAATCCCCTAACTATAGAACAATCTAGATAAAAGTATTCTAGATATCCATATAGATCTAGAAGCTTACTTAATTCTTCGAAAATATTTGCCAGATTTGAATCATATTTCTTAATGAATTTTGATGCATCCTTTAAAGATATAATTGTGCTAGAAAAATCATTGATTTCATCAGCTATATGTTTTAGGCTTATTTCTCCAAGCATACTGTAAAATTCCTCTGTACTAATCTTCTTCCTCTTATCAATTATTCTTAAAACATTTGAAAAAAGATTTCTTGGCACACCTATTTTATTTAAAGCAGACTCAACAAGCCTTCTATCACAAACCATTATCTTAAAATTCTCTATTCCAATAGATTTTATACATTCAGCTGCAAGTGCCATTATCTCTGCATCTGCATAAATTTTATCTGAACCGATAAACTCCACACCAAACTGCCAAAACTCACGCCATCTACCAGCTTGAGGTTCATCATATCTCCAAGACCTTCCAAAGTAACAATATTTTAAAGGTTTAGGGAGCTCGGGTCTACTTGCCACAGCCCTTGCAATAGGAACTGTATAGTCAAACCTAAGACCTAAAGACCTTCCACCCTTATCCTTAAACCAGTATATTTCGTTAACGACATCCGGTCCAGCCTTTTTCTCAAGAATTGATAGACTTTCAATTACTGGAGCCTCTATAGGTATATATCCCCATAAAATTCCTATATCTATAAACTTTTCTCCAAGCCATCTTATGGCCGACCATATTTCAGGCCAATAGTCTCGTAAACCTCTCGGAGGATTTAATGATGCAATATACAATCCCCTATCTATAAATTTAATTATAAATTTATAATATAATATTAAAAAATTATTATTATATTAAAATATATTGATATTAAGCTATATGCAGATGCCTTTTACCAAATTCCTCTAACTTTAATATCTCCCTCTTCTTGAATCCTATAAATATTCCACCCCACTTTCCTCCAACGTAAACCCATTCTCTAAGAACTGGTCTTAATATGCTGATTAACTCTGAACATTTTAACACAATTCTATCAATAACGAGCTCTAAATCCTCTATATAAAATTTATTTCTAAGATGTACTTTAAAGATATCATCTACTTGAAGTATGCCATATATATGTTTTTTGGGAGGAATTATTTTATTTAATATGGGGGACTCTATATCTAGGTGTGTAATTCTTGCAAGAGAATAACCCTTTAAATGTAAATATACTTCTCCCTCTATCTCCACCAATTTTCTCTTATTTCCAATAAATATCTTTGTATCTAAGAGTATTTTACCTATACCTGGCCCTGTCAACTGCTAACAGCCTCAATCATACTTTTATCAAGTTGTTCATAATATAGTTTTGCGTATAGCCCCCTTTTCTTTAATAGCTCCTCATGAGTACCCTCCTCAACAACCCTACCATCACTAAGAACAACAATCCTATCAGCAAGCCTAACAGTAGATAGACGATGAGCAATAATTATACATGTCTTATCTTTAATCATTTTTTCCAACGCATTCTGAATAAGTTTTTCAGTATACGGGTCTACGCTACTTGTCGCTTCATCAAGTACAAGTATTTTAGGATTAGACAATAATGCTCTTGCAAACGCTATTAACTGTCTTTGACCTGCAGAAAGATTTTTACCTCCCTCCAATACGCTTGTATTATATCCATTGGGAAGCGATTCTATAAATTCCTCTATACCAAGCTCCTTTACAACTCTTTTAACCTCATCTATACCTGCACTTGGATCTCCTATCCTGATATTCTCTAATACAGTTCCTTTAAATAAATAGTCCTCTTGTAAAACTAAACCTATATGAGATCTAAGCGAACTGAGCTTAATATTCCTAATATCTATATTATCTAAAAGTATTGCTCCACCATTTATTTCATGGAATCTGAACAATAGCTTGATTAGCGATGTTTTTCCAGCACCTGTAGGTCCAACTATCGCTATTGTTTCACCAGGATTTATACTTAAATTAAAGTCTTTAAACAAGAGTGTCTCACTATCATAGCTAAAATATACATGTCTATACTCTATTTTACCCTTAACTTTATCCAATTCGATTGCATTAGGTCTATCTCTTTCAATATCTTCGTGAAGGAATTCATAGATCCTTTCAGATGCAGCTAGTGCAGATTGAATTGTATTGTAAAACATTGTAAGTGAAATTACTGGACCAAAAAATCTCTCAGTATACGCATAAAAGGCTATTAATGTACCGATAGTCAACCTATTATTTAATATCATCATACCTCCATACCATAGTAGCAAGGCTATACCTCCAGCTCTAATTAAATTCATTATAGGTGAAATGGATGAGAAAAGTTTATTTGCCTCCATAGAAGCTTGTAAATACTCTCTATTAGTTTCCTCAAATTTCTGTATATCTATTTTCCTTCTCCTCACAAATGCTTGTGAAACCTTCGCTCCGGAAACAGTCTGTTCAATTGATGTAGTTACCCTAGCTATCTTCTCCCTAGTCTTCTTATACGCTCTACGAGTCCATCTTGAAAAAATATAGGATGTTAATACTATTAATGGAATTATTGTTAGACTTATAAGTGTAAGCTCAACATTCATCTCATACATTATAATTATGCTTCCAGAAATGGATAATACGTTTATAAATGTATTTATTGCACCAGATGTTATTATATCTGAAACAGCATCAACATCATTTATTATTCTTGAAATTATTGCACCGGTTTCATTTTTCTTAAAATACTCAAGTCTAAGTCGAAGTAAATGTCTATACATTTTACATCTCATACTATAAAGTATACCTTGACCAACCTTCGCCAAATAATATGTATTCAACGAACTAGATAGAAAGTTTATCACAGCTATTAGGATGAATATAGCTAGTATAAATATGAAACCATTATAATTTTTACTGACAATATATTCATCGATTAATATTTTCGTTAAATATGGTGTAGCAAGCCCTGTAGCCAAATTTATTAGAGATAAAAGTATCAAAAATATTATCAAATATTTATATGGTGTTATAAATTTTAACAGAAACTTTATTAACTCTTTTTCAGGTACCATTTTTCTAGTCTTGGTCTCCTCATACTCAAGATATCTTCTAAAATGCCAGCCCATCACTCACCACCCTCCTTAAACCAAGACATATATAGTTTTGCGTATAGCCCCCTTTTCTTTAATAGCTCCTCATGAGTACCCTCCTCAACAACCCTACCATCACTAAGAACAACAATCCTATCAGCAAGCCTAACAGTAGATGGTCTTTGAGTAATAATTATTACAGTCCTATCTTTAAATAGTTTTTTCAACGCATCTCCTATAACTCTCTCCGTTTCAGCATCAAGATATGATGTTGAATCATCCAATATAATTATTTTGGGATTTATAAGTAGAGCTCTAGCTATAGCAACTCTCTGCTTCTGTCCACCCGAAAGCCTAATACCCCTCTCTCCTATAATAGTGTTATATCCCTTAGGTAATGATATTATAAAATCGTGTATTCCGGCCGCCTTTGCAGCTGCAATTATCTCATCCATACTGGCATTCGGCTTACCATATGCAATATTATCTTTAATTGTTCCCGGGAATAGAAATATATCTTGATGTACAAGACCAATATGTTTTCTAAGCGATCTAATCTTTATATCTCTAAGATCAATTCCATCCACGAGTATTCTACCCTTTATTGGATCATAGAATCTAGGTATAAGTTTTATTAAAGTACTTTTACCGGAACCAGTTGGACCGACTATTGCGACTCTTTCTCCAGGTTTTATTTCAAGATTAAGGTTTTTAAGAATGGGCTTACTACTATCGTATCCGAATACAACGTTCTCAAACTTTATATATCCTTCGACTTTCTTCAGTTTGATAGCATTTGGTTTCTCTTTTACTTCAGGTTCCATATCTATTATTTCAAAAAATCTTTCAGCAGCTATTATAGCATACTGAGACATGACTGTTATGAATCCAAGTCGAACTATAGGCCATACAAGCATTCCAAGATAAACTGTAAACGCTACTAAATCTCCTAGTTCAAAGGTTTTTCCCGAATAATTTAATGGAGTCTGCATAACTTTTAATCCACCATACCAGTAAACAAATACCGATATTAATGAAACTATTAGTGTTAACAATGGCCACGTATATGCTCTAAGCTTAGCTACATTTAGCTCAATATTATATCTTTTTAAATTAATTTTCAGAAAATTGTTATAAGAGAAATTCTCTAAATTATATGCTTTAATAACTCTTATACCGAGTATACCCTCTCTTGAATTACTTGCAATTTCGCCTACAAGTTGACGGGACTCCATAACGAGTGGTCTAGACTTTTTTGCATAAAGATATGTTATTATAAAAATTATTGGTGTAATACTTAGACTGAATAAAGTTAGCTCAACATTAAGTGAAAAAAGTATCATAAATACTGAAGAAAATGTAAGTATTGATGATAATAATCCCGTTAACCCAAATCCTAAGAACCTTCTAACCCTGTCAATATCACTTGTAGCTCTAGAAATTATTTGCCCAGTATCTATTTTTTCAAAAAAGCCGTAGGAAAGTTCATGAAGTTTTCTATATAAGTCATTTCTAATATTAAAGATTGTTAACTGGGAAACATATTGTGTATAATATCTTCTACCAAATCCAGCAAATCCTCCAAATCCACTAATGGTTAAAATAAGAAGAGAATATAGCCATAAATTTTCCAGAAAAATCTCCACTCTGCCAGTTTGCTTTGCCTTAATTAATCCATTTATGATAAATCTGGCCACATATGGTGTTATAACATCTGCCAGAGTAGCTAGAATCATAAATATAATTGCGAAAAACCATATCCTCTTATATCTGAAGCTATACTTAAAAATTCTCCAAAGATAGGATAATCCCTTCATCTTCATCCCCTTATTCTACAAACACTTCTCCAGTAATTAGATTTATTCCAATCCGTTTAACTTTTAGACGCCATGTTTTTTCAGGCGCCCCACCATTACCCTCTCTATATCCAGCCATCTCAATTATACCAAGCTCTCTCAGACTTGAAAGATGATAATAGAGAACTGATCGAGGAATAGATAACCCTCTTTTCCGAAGCTCCTCATATATTTCATTCGTACTCTTTACATCGTCACCTAATATATTTATAATACTTCTTCTAGGCTCTGATAGGGCAAATCTAGCTCTTATCAAAAAATCTCTTATCGGACCTCTTCTATGCCTATATATATGCCAATACATGTATCGTGAAGATAAGGGTATATAAGTCCATTCTTCAAACATATGCATCGTTTATTGTAATATTACAGACATATATATAAATATATTTGTAATATTACAATTTTTCTATATGATATTTTAGAAGATATTATTCAATATATTTTATATATCCTCCGTATTTAGCCCATATATTACATGTACCTTCACTTGAAACCATACATGCTCCATATGGTGTCTGCGGCGTACATCTTTTCATAAACAGAGGACAGTCTGTGGGTTTAGCTATTCCTAAGACAACCTCTCCACACTTGCATCCAGGTCTAAGATCAATTCCTTCTCCAACATTTATACTATAAAGTTTTCTTGCATCTAGATAACTATATTTTTTTCTAAGCATTAATCTACTTTTAGGCAATATCCCTATACCTCTCCATAATCCATCGACTTTTTTGAAAGCCTCCAAAATATATTTTTTAGCCACAAGATTCCCGTTTAAAGATACCACTCTACTATATTCATTTACAAGCCTAATCTTATTTTCCACTAATTGTTTTAATATAATATATACCGCTAGCAATACATCTATTGGTTCAAATCCGGCTATAACTACTGGTATATTATATTTCTCTGAGACAAACCTCCAAGCATATGCCCCGGTTATCGTTGAAACATGCCCTGGAGCGATCACACCTTTTAACACAATATCATCTCTATCTAATACGTATTTTAATGCTGGGACAGTCAATCTATATGAAACTAAAAGCCTCAAATTCTCTGGAATATCTTTCTCAACTATATGAGATGCAACTGTCGGAACAGTCGTCTCAAATCCCACTGCAAAGAATATAGATTCAACACCATCTTTTCTAGCCCTATCCAATACATCATAGAAACCATATATAACTTCAACATTTCCCCCTAGACTACGGGCTTCAGCTAGACTATATTTGGATCCAGGAACCTTATACATATCTCCATAAGTATATACTTTTATACCTTTTAGACTTAATTCTATTGCTTCATCTATTTCCTTGGCTGGAACAATACATACAGGACACCCAGGTCCAGCTACAAGTTCAACATTATCTGGCAGTAAGGTTCTCAAACCATAATAGGTAATTGTATGCTCATGTGTACCACATACATGCATAATTTTAATTTCTTCATCAAATTTACTTGAAAGAAAACTTATTTTATTGGCAATCTTTCGTGCAATATTCTTAGATCGGAAAATTTTTTTCATGAAATCTACCTAACATATTCTTGGAACTATTTCACCCATAGGTCTCTCAACAATCCTTAATCCACCCGCAACTGTCTCCATTAAAACTAATCCTTCTCTTTCACTTCTAGCTTCACCTATAATACGTGCATCTTTAAATCCACTTCTATGAAGTTCCCTAACAATTATATCAGCAATTTCTCCATCGACTCCTAGTACAACTCTACCTTCACATGCCAATATGAGGGGATCTATTCCAAGTATTTCTGAATAAGATTGTACTTCTTCACGTATAGGTATAAGATCCTCACGTAAAAATATGCCTAACTTATTTTTTATAGCAAATTCATTTAATGTTTGGGCTAATCCTCCACGTGTAGGATCCTTTGCAACATGCACCCCACCATTTTTTAAGGCTATATCCATGACTTTTACAACTGATTGTATATCTGATTTTAAACCGCTTTCCTCTATCTCTACACCCATCTGCATCGCAAGAATTGTTATCCCATGTTCACCTATAGTTCCAGAGACAATTATCTTATCTCCAGGCTTTAACCCATAGTCTGTTATAATTTTATCGGCTAATCCTATACATGTAGTTGATATAACTATTTTATCTATCTTATCTTTAGGCATTACCTTTAGATCTCCACCTATAAGTGCAACATTCTCACTTTCCAATATATTTTTCATCGAATCAACTATTTTCTCAAGGGTATTTAATGGGAAACCTTCTTCTACAACTATTGTATCAAGCATTCCAATGGGTCTTCCACCCATTACAGCTACATCATTTATAGATCCTGTTACAGCAAGTGTACCTATATTTCCTCCAGGAAAGAATATGGGATTTACAGTATAACTGTCACTTGAAACTATTAAACTATATTTAGAAATATTTTTTAATGGTATCGTTGCACCATCATCCATTTCTTTTAAACCGATTCCATTGAAGATAGATATCTTTTTAAATCTCTTAGAGAAAAGATATTGAATTAACTCGCCACTCTCCCTTCCACCAGCACCATGGGCAAGTGTAATCTTATCTATATTTCTAATCATCACTACTACCACTATATAGATTAAAAAAAGATAAATAAATTTAAAGTACCTTTCTAATAATATCTTTTTCAGTAATTATTCCTATAAGCCTACCTCCCCTTACAACTGGAAGCCTTCTAATATCCTTCTCCTTCATTAATACAAATGCCTTTTCAATAGGTGTATCGGCCTCAACAGTTACTAATGGTGTAGTCATAATATCTTGACAAATGGTTTTTCGTGGATCAAGACCCTCTAAAATAACCTTCCTTAAAACATCTCTCTCGGTAATCATGCCTGCAGGCATCCCACCACTTATAACCACAACGGCACCAATATCATGTGTAATCATCTTATTTACAGCCGAGATAACTGGGTCAGAGAAGAGAACGGTAACAACAGGGGAAGTCATAATATCTTTGACCAAAAGTTTTTTAGACAAACTATTCCCCATGTATATAATAGTTAAATTAAAATATAAATCTACTTATACTTTCAGATAAATTTAATTAACAAAGTAACTATATAAATTATCATGAGTTTATATAGATGGTTTCTAACAATCCTATTCATAACATTTATACTGATAGTTGTATATGCCACCTTAATAGAGCCAAATAATATTATTGTTGAAGAGAGAAATATATATCTTGAAAATTTACCCAAATCTTTTAATGGCTTTAGAATAGTACATATAACGGATCTTCATTTAAATTCATATGGTAGAAAAGAAAGGGGGATAATTGATAAGATAAGGGAATTGAAACCAGATATAATCGTAGTAACTGGAGATCTTATCGATGAAAAACAATATTTAAATACTGGACTAGAATTTATGGAGGAACTGGCAGATATATCTCCCACGTACTTTGTATTTGGAAACTGGGATCACTTATCCGGAGTCTCGATGTCTCTTTTTGAAAAATATTTGACTGAGAGGAAGGTTATAGTTCTATCTAATAGATATGTGGTGCTTTCAAGAAACAATGAATGTATTTATTTAATAGGTGTCGATGACCCCCATACATTTAATGATGATCTAGATAAGGCCATGGATAATATCTCTGAAACCAATGTAGTGAAAATATTACTAGCACACTCGCCAGAAATAATAGATAAGGCTGTTAAAAAGAATATTAGTTTAGTATTGGTCGGTCATACACATGGTGGACAGGTAAGGCTTCCAATAATTGGTCCACTATATATACCTCTGCCACCAAAATATAGAAAATATGATCAGGGATTGTTTAAAGTAGATAATACGTTGATGTTGGTAAATAGAGGTATAGGTATGTCATTTATACCAGTGAGATTTCTATGTCCACCAGAAATAGTTGTAATAGAGTTATATGAAGAAGAAAACGGTTGAATGTGTCTAAGCCCGATTATCTTCCCATCCACCTCCCTTTCACCTCTCTTGGAGGTGAAAGTTTGATGGGTGGTTCGATAATCTAGGCCTGCCCCACATTCAACCGACAATATATTTATATCCTTATATTAAATAAATATTTTACCCTTATAGTTTAAATGTATATATTGGTGTATGACAAATATTGTAGCTATAATATTTCTAAATAGGAATATTAGGCATAGTATTCATTATACTCCAATCCGAATGTCATTAATTCTTGGATATACTGGTTTATTTTTCCATTATATTTATCAAGGAGAGAAATATTTTATTTAACAATATCTTATCCGGGGATCTAGTTGGATAGGATTGTATTTAGTGGAAGGGGTAGTGAAAAGCTGGGATATATGGTTTCAAGACTACTTAAATGTGTATATGGTAGAGCTATATATAAGAAGTTTCCTGACAATGAAAGCTATATACGATTTTTAAGTGATGTAGAGGGTAGAGATATAATATTGATATATAGTTTGGGTTTGAATCCAAATGAATATTTAATTGAAATATTGCTTTCGGCGAAAACTTTAAGGGAACTTGGATGTGATAAGATTAGGTTGGTTATACCATATTTTGCGTATGCTAGGCAGGATGAAAGATTTAATCCTGGTGAAGCTATAAGCATAAAGATTATATCAGAATTTATAGGAAAGATGGATATTGATGAAATATATACTATAGATATGCATTTACATAGATATAGGGATATAAGCGATCTATTTAATATACCTGCATATAATTTAACTGCAATGGAGGAGATAGCAAAATATATTTCCAAAAAATATGTTTTAAATAATCCTCTTGTCATTGGTCCTGATAGTGAGGCAGAGCAGTGGGCTAAAATAGTGGCAAAGAAACTTGACACCGAATACGATATTTTAGAGAAGAAAAGGATAGATGAATATAATGTTGTTATAGTAGCTAGAAAAATCAATATAAAGAATAGGGATATAGTGATCGTTGATGATATTATTAGTACTGGTGGCACAGTTATAGAGTCTGTTAATGCTTTAAAGAAAATGGGTGCTAATAAGATTATAGTTGCATGTACACATCCACTTCTAGTGGATGATGCGCTTAGAAAAATATATTCTACAGGTGTATTTGATTTAATTGGAACTGATACCGTTCCGTCTCCAGTCAGCTATGTAAGTGTTGCACCGATTATAGCTGAAGCATTAAAATAATTTTATTTAATAAATTTTTCTAGACTATCTATTAGTTTAGGCTTAGTTGAAACTATATTTCTAATAAGTTTTATAAAATTCTCTATTTCCTCCTTACTCGACATTATGTTTACCTCTAGATGAAATTCTCTCGTCTCCTCTGGCTCTATATATTGTAGTGTACCTAGTTCTCTCTCCCTCGCTCTACCTAATACTAAGCAATTTGATGGTTCTATGCCTATAACATAGAACTGTTCTCCCATCATCTTCCATTCAATAAATCTATTCAATTCATCTACCCTATACTTCACATATATTCCCATATTTAATCTTGGATTTACTATACCTGCATATGCATATCCCTTTGAATCGACAGCCATCTTATGGAAATATACTTTCTCCTTATATCCATGTATCGGTTCATGAAATTTATTAAAGTTCTTCGCATCTTTACGGGCCTCCTCATCCCTTGGAAAATATTCTATAGTAGTTAAGTAAAGTCTTGAGCCATCATCAACTATAGGGAAACCTATATTAAAATGATAGATTATCATCAATGGTTGTCCCTCAAAACCCTCGTTTACAATTCTATCATAAATAGTTATCCTATTACATCCAACCTTGGTTTCAATCCTCCTATTAAGAACTATGTTTGGGCCAAACATGCTTGTCTCTCTAACCTTGCCCTGAACAAATAATATATATTCGTCATTTATCCATATACCATCATACATAACATTTTTTGCAGGAATATATGATATTCTCCCATGTAATCCAAGCTTTTCTCCCCTATCGATGCAAGGCGCCCCAGCATAGGTTAAACCACATGTAGTTAATAGTCCACCATAAAATCCTCTAAGCCAACCATATTTCCAGGGTTCAAAAAATTGGGGAGAAACATCTCCAGTAGGACTCCTCCATCCAATAGGCATACCTTTAAATTCCGCATAAGATATATCCATACCTCTATCTAACAGTACTGTATATAGTAGTCCAGAACCATTTTTAACTAATACTCCTCTAACACCATATTCATTTCCGTCGATTAACTGGAAACCCTTTATACCAGCTATTTGAAACATTTCCCCAACATATTTTCTAATCTCATTTCTCGAATACTTTTTACCATAAATTTTAACCATAATTAAAACCTCTCCCCCTTAGAAATTCTATTACCTCATCATATTTCGGTTGCCCAGTCTGCGCACCAAGTTTAGTGCATTTTATCGCTGCAGCAGCATTCGCAAAAAGTGAAGATTTATAGTAATCCCATCCTCTTATCACTAACCCGTATATAAATGCAGCATTAAACTCATCTCCAGCACCAGTCGTATCAACAACATTCACCTTGAAGGCCGGAACCTTAATTACATCATCCTTTAAAACAACCATACTTCCCCTAGATCCAAGGGTTATTACAACTATTTGAGGACCTAGTTTAAGCATTTTTCTAGCAGCTTTAACTAGATCCTCCTCTCCTGTTAAAGACCTTATACCCAATTTATTTGGCATAAGTATGTCTGTCAGCTTTAAGATTGGCTTAAGACTATCTAAACCATATTCAGCCACATGTTTCTCCAGGTCAAATGAAGTTGTCAAATCATATTTTTTAGCTATCTCAAATCCCTTTAAAGCTGAAGACACTTTTATTGCAGTGGTATGAATAGCTTTAGCACTAACAATATATTTTTCATCTATAAACTCTGGTGGAGGAACATTTTCCATCAAATATTTATCTTGAATTATAGCTTTCTCCCCCTTCTCATCAACTATAACAAAGTTTACTGCAGTTCTATTCTCCTCATATCTAATTAGATTAGATAAGTCTATCCCTTGTCTAGTTAAAGCGTCTATAATCATGTCTCCATACTGATCTTTTCCAACACCGCCGATAAATCCAACATTTCCCCCAAGTTTAGATAAAGCCGTTAAAAAGTTTGCTGTAACTCCTCCCACAAATAGCTGATAGTCTTCTGCAAAAATTTTCTCATCAGGTTCTGGAAGACGTTTAACCTTGGCAGTCCAATCGATACACACCTCTCCAATACCAATTACATCCATATAAGCACCCTATTCTAATGTAGCGTGCCTCTCCAATATTTTACTCTCATTAATCCCCTTCCTCCTCATTATCTCGGATGAAACGCTGTCAAAAAATGATAGAACAGATATATCGAATAACGATGTAAACGGAGCATAACTTTCCCTCTCAACAAGCTTTGTTTTACCAGGTACAATTATTGTTAAATCAGATATCTCTGCAAGTCTACTCTCACCATGAGAAGTTATTGCAACAACTTTTAAACCCATTTCTTTAGCGGCTTCAGCTAGACATAAGCTTGAAATAGTTTTACCACTTCCAGATACGATTATAATTAAATCTCTCTTATCACAGCTTGGAGTAACAGTTTCTCCGAGAAAATATGACTCATATCCTATATGCATAAGCCTCTGTGCAAATGCTCTTGCCATAAATCCTGAACGCCCTGCGCCATATAAAAATATCCTTCTACTGTTATCAATTAGTCCTATTAATCTATTTAAATCATTCTCCCTAATGCTTTCCTTAACTTTATTTAGATGATCTATTATCTCCATCATGGATAGCTTAAAATACTTTATTTCTATCACCTCTCTATTCTTACAGGCCTTCTATTAAATGCTGACTCAATAATACTGCATAGAATTCTAGTATTCTCTAACCCATCATAAATATTTACGATCGACTCTACATCATTTAATAGACAATCTATAAAGTGATGTATAGACTCCTTTACAAATCCTGTAAATCTCCCATTAATATCATAACCTGTGAAATATCTTGGATAATAAAAGTTTTTCTGACTAGATACATTAATACATTGCTGGGTATTGTCGATATTTATTACAGCTTTCTCTCCAATCAGCTCCATCTTAAAATCAACTATTGATGGAAATGTTTCTGGGAGAATCCAGCTTGACTCAAGTAGAGCTCTGCCACCTTTAGAGAAATTTAAGACTGCTATAAAATAGTCAGGTGTATCTATACCCTTCCTAATTAAAACTTTTTTCTCCATAAATGCATTTACTTCGATAACCTCGTCATTGAAAAACCATCTCATTAAATCAGCTGTATGACTCATTAGGAAGAAAGCTACATTGCTTTTAGCTGCCCATGAAAGCATTTTAGTTGGAACATATATTGTATCGCTAAGCCTAATATATCCATAAACTATTTCTCCAAGCTCTCCTCTATCAACAATATCCTTAGATATAGAGAATGGAGGATTCCATCTATTTGAAAAATTGGGATAAAGTTTTACACCATTCTTTTCAACAGATTTAACCATAATATTTGCATCACTAAGAGTTGTTGCAAAAGGTTTTTCAACGATAATATTTACATGATTTTCAGCCGCAGATACTACAGGATCTCTATGAAGAAAATCGGGTGTAACAATCGACACCAAATCTAAATCTTCCTTCTCAAACATTTCATTATAATCCCTATATACCTTACCTATACCATATTTTTCTGCAATAGCTTTAGCCCTATTAGTATTTAGATCACATACTGCAACTAAATTTACATTGGGATGAAGTTTATAGGCCTTAACATGTTGTTCACCTTGAATACCTACACCAATAACACCAGCCTTAATCAAAATACCACCCACAATACACTATATCTCTTTAAATTTATAAATATTCTAATATATTCTAGAATTTTCATTCATTTAATCCCCTTTCCTTACCAATTATGCTGTAGAGGATTTCATGAAATATGAAAGCTATTGGTCCACTTATAATTATTAGAAAACACCATATTACAAGTATTAGTCCTCTATGCCACTTCTTCATATATAGATAGAAATTTATAACCATTCCAAGATAGATAAACATTGCAAAGATAAATGAAATAGCTAGAATTACGTCTTCGGTATTAAAGAGATATGAGATAAATATGCCTAAAAGAAAAATTATTATAAAAATCAATATAGCTAAATCTTTATTAGACAAATACTTCGCCATTGAAATAAATAATAATTTTAATGTATATATTTTAGCCTATGATATTTGTTATGTTGAGCGGGACGGTCTCTTGTTCTCCGAAAATTTTATTTAGCTTAATTGATATAAAAATATATGCATAAATATTTCTATATATTCATCACTGGCGGAGTATTAAGTGGTCTTGGTAAAGGTATATGTACTTCTAGTATTGGTAAGCTTCTTCAATGGATGGGATTTAGTGTTGAACCTATAAAGATTGATGGATATTTTAATTTCGATGCAGGTACATTAAGACCTACAGAACATGGTGAAGTATGGGTTACTCACGATGGAGGGGAAATCGACCAGGATTTAGGACACTATGAGAGATTTCTAGATATAAATGTTTCTAGATATAACAATATTACTTCTGGACAAATATATTGGCAGGTTATTAAGAATGAGAGAGAGGGTAAATATCTTGGTCAAACTGTTCAACTTATACCACATGTAACTGACGAAATTAAGAGGAGAATCAGGGAAATAGCATCCAAAAGTAATGCTGACTTCATTTTAGTTGAGATCGGTGGAACGGTCGGAGATTATGAGAATGCAGTATTTATTGAAGCCGCCCGTCAGATGAAATATGATGGAGAAAATGTATTATATATTCATTTAACATATGTTCCTATACCTCCACATCTAGGTGAAGCGAAAACTAAGCCCACACAACATAGTGTGAAAGAGTTAAGGGAGATAGGTATTCAGCCAGACATAATTATTGCTCGTTCACCAAAACCTTTGGATGATATTAGGAAGAAAAAGATAGCAATATTTTCAAATGTGGGGATAGATTATGTTATTTCAAATCCGGATATAGAGTGTACGTATGAATTACCGTTGATCTTTGATGAACAGGGATTGGGTGAAAAAATTTTAGATAAATTTGGTTTAAAGCCTAGGAAAAATAAGTTTATAGAATTAAATAATTGGAGAAAATATATTGAGAAGATTAAGAACTTAAAGGAAAAGGTTAGGATAGCTATTGTGGGAAAATATTTTGCTACAGGTCTATTTACATTATTAGACTCATATATATCTGTTATAGAAGCTATAAATCATGCAGCATGGCATAATAATGTTAAGCCAGAGATAGTTTGGATTAATAGTACAGATTTTGAGGAAAATCCAGATAAACTTAATGTTCTCAAAAATGTTGATGGAATAGTTGTTCCCGGGGGCTTCGGTAAAACTGGTGTTGAAGGTAAAATTCTAGCGATAAAATATGCTAGAGAAAAAAATATACCGTTTCTAGGATTATGCTTTGGATTTCAACTCGCAGTAGTAGAGTTTGCAAGAAATGTATGTAGACTCAAACATGCTCATAGCACCGAAATAGATCCAAATACTCCTCATCCAGTTATAGATCTACTTCCGGAACAAATAAAGTTGATTAAAGAATCAAAGTATGGAGCTACTATGAGGCTTGGAGCCCATACAATTTTAATAAAAAGGAATACATTAGCCTATAAATTATATGGCAGAGAAAGAGTTGTCGAAAGATTTAGACATAGATATGAGATAAATCCGAGATATGTAGATTTATTGGAACAACATGGATTCTTGTTTTCTGGAACAACTCCCGATGGAAAAATAATGCAGATAGGAGAATTACCAGATCACAGATTCTTTATTGGTACACAATTTCATCCAGAATTTACATCAAGATTCATGAAACCAAATCCGTTATTTGATGGATTTATTAAAGCATCTAAAAATTACAGAAAACATATTACATCGCTTAAATAGAAAATTTTGTTAAGGAACCTATATATTTTAGTTTATCTTCCACATATCTATTGCGTACTATCGGTAATATGATAAAATTTTAATAAACATTAGATGGGTTCTATCGTTGCGGCTGGCTTTGTAGTTATCTCATAGCCTATAAATATTGGTTTAATTATTCTTTCTATATCTATAGAAATTTTTTCCAACATAGTGAAATCTATTTTTGATGGTATCGCAGTCATGAAATCCATGGTATCAACAGCTCTAATAACTATTCCTATTTCTTTGGAATAATTTTCAAATATTTTTAAAAGAACTATAACTCTACATATATCCCTATATTTCCCTGTAATTTCGCTTTGAAGTTTAAGCAATTCTATATATTTCATATCCCTAAATTTCTTGGAAAATATACCTATAGCCCTTCCAATAATACGTTCATCCCCCTTTATTCCAATAAATTTTCCTTTAAGATAAAATGCTTTATATACTTTTAATTTTCTGTTAAGAATACTGCTTTTAAAAGATTTTTCTATCCCGTTGACAAGATAGGTAAAATATTGTGAGGACTTTACTTCACTAAAAGATTTTTCAACGATATCTGTTATATCTCTAAGTAACTCCAATTTATCTAAAGTAATTTTACCCACAATTCTACACCCAAGTCCAGGTCCAGGAAACGGTTGTCTTTCAATAATCTCTCTAGGCAATCCGAGCCTCTTAGCAAGAATTCTAACCTGATATTTAAACAATTCTTTAAATGGTTCTAAGACATTTAACTTCATATCATTAGGTAACCCAGCAACATTATGATGAACTTTTATTAATCCACCATGTCTTATTCCTCTCCGTCTTTCGGCACTACCTCTACTGCTCTCAATAACATCTGGAGCTATAGTTCCCTGAAGCAACCATTTTACATTATATTTATCGGCAATCTCCTCAAATTTTTTTATAAAAATCTTTCCAATAATTTTTCTTCTTCTATCTGAATCAACAACATCATCTAATTCTCTTAAAAACTCCTCTCTAGATTCAATATGAATAACATTTAGACCTAATTTCCCTAACATTTCAACCACCATTTTACTTTCATTTTTCCGCATAAGTCCAGTATCTATATGTATGCATATCAATCTATTTCCTAAGATCTTATGGGCTAGAACTGCCAGTGTAGTTGAATCAACTCCGCCGCTGACAGCTATAATTGCCCGTCCATCTCCAATATTTCTCCTAATATCATCCATACTTTTTTTAATGAAGCTTTCAACATTCCATTTAGTCTTCTCTATACCACATACGTCTGCTGCAAAATTTCTTAAAATCATATATCCCTTAGGAGTATGTGATACCTCAGGATGAAACTGTACACCATAAATATCATCTAAATGAAAAGACGCATATTTACATTTATCTGTCGAAGCTAATACTTCTATATTTTTAGGTAGTTTAACGATATTGTCACTATGCGACATCCAACATATCTCCCTATTATTCCATCCCCTAAATAATACATTATTTTTATCTAAGATATTTATCTCGGAGAAACCATATTCGCCTACACCTCTCTTCACAATACCGCCGAGAAACTTTGCAAGTAATTGATGTCCATAGCATATTCCAAGTATTGGTTTACCAAGTCTAAGTATCTTTTCATCAATCATAGGAGCATTTTCATCATATACTGAATACGGGCCTCCCGATAAAATTATACCCTTTACGTCTCTAAGCTTCTCAGCAGGTGTATTAAAAGGGAGTATTGCAGCATTAAATCCTTGTTCAAGTAAACATCTTCTTATATTAAATACATATTGTCCGCCAAGATCGAGTATAGCTATATCCATAGAATCACTAATAAACTATTTTCTCTAGTATATCATTTTTGAAGGCTATTTTAATTTCTCTAGCGATTCTTCTACCCATAGACATTGGCTCATTAAAATAATACCATGAGTAAAACGAACCCATTGGATATAAATTAGTTCCAGCAACTATTCTCGCAGAAACCTCAAATGTAATGAAGCCCTGATCTGGATTAAAAAAGTTTTCTAAACAAAATGGTCCTATAATTCCTGGTGGAAAAAGTTTTTTAGAAGCCTCAACAATGTTTCTTCCCATAGATATGATTGATTTAAGCAGGCTCTCCCTAACTATAATTGGAACATTTCCACTAACAGTATAATCATACCTTTTTTCAATAAATCTATAGCTTTCATCCACAGTCTCTATCCTCTTATCCATACCGAGAAGTTCAAGTCTATTAAATATAGGTGAATAAAAATAATGTGGATAATATCTTACACCAGAGATAAACTCCTCTACAACAACCTTATCTAAAGAAATTCCCCGTCTTTCCAATTCTTCCTCCACTTTACCAGCATCCGTTATAAAATAGTTTTTCCCACCCATTGCTCCATGAAATTTTACAAAAACCTTTATATCTTTATCTCGAATCTCAGAAAATCTTCTAGGCGTTTTTAAACCAGCTTTTCTCAGCCACTCCATCTGTCTATCCCTATTACATTCCCATAAAAGACTTAGTCTATTTCCAAACATAGGTATACATAGTTTATCCAAAATATTTTCTCCACCAACATATGCTACAAAGGATCCATGAGGAACAATAATACAATTTCTCTCTCTCAAATATTCCTGAATACTATCATCTAATACTTCTTTAAAGGAAGATACTACTAGAAATTCATCCGGCATAGCTAGTGGAAAGCTTTCATAAACTTTAACTCTATCTTTAAGAGAAATCCCAACTGTTTTAAACCCCTCCAATCTAGCCCCATGAAATATTTGTAGCGCTGAATGAGAACATATTGTAGCTATTTTTATCTCCCCATATTCTCCTAAAATCTCATCGATCTCATCTTTCCTAATCATGTAACCAACCTATCCAGCAAACCAAGTTTTAAACCATATTTTATCTCTATAGCAATTCTTTCTCCAACACTAATATTTCTATCCCATTTATAGAAAGTATATGGGGTATATAGTATACCGGGGGACCCGGGGACCCGTAGACTTACATCAAATATAACTATATCCTCCCTTGGCGGACCTGGAATAATAGCCCCTTGTAATGCAAAGGGACCTATAATTCCTGGAGGATACTCCTTTCTAACAACCTTCACAAACCGTTCTCCAAGTTCAAAGGCCTTTTCAAGTAAAGATTCCCTTAAGGTACATGCTATATGACCTACTTCTATAAACTTTATCCCAATTTTCTCCAATATCTTTTTCTGCCAATTGGAAGGTAGTCTTAAAATACCTTCTAAATTTGTCTGTCGTCTCATATCTATACCCATCAACTCGATTTCATCAAGCAATGGTGAGTAAAAGAAATTAAAATTAAATTGTGCTCCAACTATAAATTCCTCTATAACAGCGTTCTCCAAACTCTCCTCCCTAATCCTCCCCTCTTTAATCATCTTCTTAGAAACTTCCTCAAACTCTTTCGGTGATGAAACTAGGAAAAACGCTCTCTCATATCTTCTCTCAGCCTCACCAACCTTAACTATACAGACTCTATCTATCTCTGTATAATCTTTAAATATAATTGGCGTTCTTATACCAGCCTTCTCCAAAAGATAATATTGATTTCTAGAAACATCTCTCTCCTCAACTCTTAATAAATATCTATTACCAAAGACTGGTACCTCAAATCTATTTTCGATTCCATCATATCCAACATATACTGCAAAAGATCTATGTGGAATAAAAATAGTATGCTTGTTAACTAACATATTTTGTATATTTTTATCTAAAATATTCCTAAATTTCTCGAGTACAATTACTTCATCGATGCATCCACTATCCTCTCCGAAAAACATTTTCTTAATAAAATATTTTTGATAAGTTTTTTCTCTCCCTCTCTGACATATTACAATCGTCTTAAAACCCTGTCTTTTAGCTCCACGCGAAATCTCTAATGCTGAATGACTTCCAATACATCCAATAGAAATATCTTTTCCATATTTCTCCAATATATTTTCAATAACCCTTTTATCAATCATCATATACCACCTCTATCTCTCTAACCTCATCTAACAGTTTCCTATATAATATGCTACTAACAAATATTGGGAGATAGGATAGAAATACAAGTTTACCATGCTTTATTTCCTCCCTAAATATACGCCACGGCCATGGACCTTCAAGCCAAATCGTGCTAATAAGGGAAATCTTTGCACTGGCTTTCATAGCAATTTTAATTAGACTTCTCATAGTAGAACATGTAGAGATAACATCATCAAAAATCATTATACTCCTATATCTAATTCTTTCTACATCTATTTGATCTAGGACAAGTTTCTGCTCTCCCGTTGTTATAGAACTCGTCTCAACAACTATGGGCTTATCCATATACTTCTTCACATCTTTCCTAGCAATAGCCATATACTTTATATCTAAGATCTCTGCGATAAAATATCCTATACCTATAGCCTTAGCCTCAGGTATTAATAATCCCTCAACCCTGTTATTCCCAATTTTCCTAACAATTTCTTCAGCAACCTGTTTTCCAAACTCTATATCTCCTAGAACGATACCAGCATCCGAAGCAATCCATATATTTTTTTCAACTCTTCTAATTGGAAGATTTCTCTCCAGTTCTCCAATTCTTACGATATAGCTTTTCTGCCCACTATATTTCTCTATACATCTAGAAATATATTTTAGGTAGTTCATGAAAAACACCTAATCTGACAATTATAGATAATAATAGAATTAGGAAGCTTAGTGAAATTAATAGATAGTCGATAAAACTCATCTTCTTGTCTCTATAAAATTTTCTATTCCTTATAGATGGATTAAAATTTTTCAAACTAATTGCAAGATTTATTTCATCCGCTAGCTCTATACTTCTTACAGTAAATGGTATTAATATAGGAATATGATTTCTGATCCTTTTAAACAAATTCCCGCTATCTACCTCCAATCCCCTTGCTATTTGAGCATTTTTAATCTTCTCGTACTCATTGCTTAAACTAAAGATTAACTGTGCAGCCAAACCAAACGTAAATGAAACAATGTAAGGTATACCCATTTTAGATAGAGATATTATAAATTCTCTAATAGTTGTAGTCATAAAGAATAATGAAGGTATGCTTATCATAATTATTATTCTTAAGGGCATTTTAACTCCATAATATAGTCCAGTAGAATCAACTATGATTGGACCGATTCTAAATAACTCTACACCACATTTATTTGCCTGAAATAGCGACTCCCTATAAAATAATATCCATACAAATCCGGCAAATACTATTAGCCCAGCGAATTTTCCAAGACTCTTCAAAAACTTTTTTCCGATTTTAGCCGAAAAACTTAAAAATACTATGATTAGAAGTATCAATAAATTAATCATAATATTATCCAGTATAAATGACATCAATGTTAATGAAATAAGGAATATTATTTTGCTTCTACCATCAAGTCTATGAAACCATGAATTTTTTTCAACATATTGGCCTAGCTTCATTTTTTAACACCTTTATAAGTTCATCAATATTCCGAACAAATTTATTTAGACCATATTTTTTAGAAAATTTTAATAGTGGAGGGAGATCTAGGTTTAGATTTTTTAGAAGAAAAGCATTATTGAAAAATATTTTTATATCTCCGTCGTATAGTATTTCTCCATTCTTTAGAGCTATAATTCTATCACAATGCTCTAAAATTAATTCCATGTCATGGGATATAAGTATAATCGTCTTCCCTCTCTCCCTAAGTCTATTCAAAAGAAATTTTAGTAATATATAGTTTTTATAGTCTTGACCTATTGTAGGCTCATCTAGAATCAATATCTTTGGATCTAAAACTAGTATGCTTGCAATAGCAACTCTCTCCCTTTCACCTATGCTCAGATTAAATGGAGATTCCTCTAACTTATCTATGAGCCCCATGGTTTCAGCCATACTTCTAACTCTCTCATCGATATTTTTTATACCAAAATTTTTTAAGCCAAATGCAATTTCATCATATACTGTTTCAGAAAAAATTTGATGAGAAGGATTTTGAAATAAATATCCAACAATTCTAGCCATCTTTGAAGCAGATGTCTTAGATACATCTATTCCATCGACAATAACTCTGCCCTTAATAGGCTTAAGTAATCCAAGAATATGTTTAGCCAACGTAGTTTTACCCGACCCTGTTGGACCAACCAAACCTACACTTTCCCCTCTATATATCTTTAGATATATATTTTTTAACACCCAGTTTTCATCATATTTAGACCATAGATTGTTTATTACAATTGCTTTTTTCATATAAATCCCCCAGAAAATCATCCAATAAATTGATATCTAAATTAAAACCAGCCTTCCTTAGACTATTTATAAAGACCAGGAAAGGAGGTGGATAAATACCTATACTTACCATATCATCCATTCTATCAAAAAATCTTCTAACAGAATCGTTAAATAAAATTTTACCATTATTTAGAACGATAATTCTATCTATCTCATTATATACTTCTGGAATCTTTCTATCAATAAGTATTATAGTAGTATCCTCTTCTCTCCTTAAATTCAACAATATTTCTAAAACCCTGTTTTTTCCATTTAAATCTAGATTTGAAAATGGTTCATCTAATATAATTATATGTGGATTCATTGCAAGAACGCTTGCTAAGACAAGTCTCTGTTTTTGGCCTCCTGAAAGAAGCCTTGGATTAAAATTTTCATATCTTTTTAAACCAAAAATGTTTAGCATTAAATTTATTTTATCATCTATATCAGATGAATCTAACCCTATATTTTCAAGACCAAATGCTATATCCTCCCTTACAGTCATACCAAATATTTGGGCTTCAGGATTCTGAAGAACAACACCAACTCTCTTAACAATATCTTTAAAATCACACTTCTTTGTATCCATATTGTCTATAACAACGCTGCCCGACATTTCTCCATCTATAAGATGTGGAATTATACCGCTTAGACAATAGGCAAGTGTAGTTTTACCCGAGCCGCTTGGACCAAGAATAACCACAAATTCCCCATCATTGATTGTCAAGTTAATATTATTCAATACTTTTCTCTTGGAATTAAAATAGGAGAAAAAAAGGTTTTTAACATATATACCCATGTAAAATCACTTTACCATCTGGTCTTAAGCAGACCCCTCTTCTCTAACAACGGGGTTAATACAGCTATAAGTATTGGTGTACCAACAAATATCGGTGGAAGATCGCTTAAGACTAACATATATATTGCCGCCCAGAAAGGTGCGACGCCGACCAGTTCAAACCCCACTGCAACTATTGGAACCATTATAACTCCGGATATTAATGAAATCAATGCAGATTTTAATAGAAATTTACTAGTAATAGGATTTTGCGGTTTGATGAATTTACCTGGAATATATCCAGTCAACCCTACACCGATGAAATCAAATATAGGCGTAGCTAAATTAAAGTATCCGCCAAATATCGCCCACAGAGTATTTCCAATAGACCCTGCAAAAAACCCTATCTTCGGTCCAAACAATATTCCAATCACACATGGTAGAAATGCTAGTATACGCCAGTGAATAGCGCCTGGAATTAATGGTATAGGGGCAGTTAAGAGAAACCCGACTCCCGTCAAAGCTGATGTAACAGCTATTAAACCAACCCTCTTTAATGATCCGGTCACCATGTTTGATTATTTTGTCTATAAATATATAAATATTTCTCTCTATGGAGTATAATAAATCATATATTTTTACAAAAATATGTAATATTTTCTCTTCCATTGGTGCTATTAACTTAGGCGAAATGTATAAATAGTGTATAAGCTTAACACGAGTTAAGTCTCTCATTAATAGTGAAATTAAAATATCAGTATATATATGAATATTTTTATAAGTTATAGAGAACTGCAAGTATGTATTTGACTATATACAGAGTATAATGGTGAAAAAATGGGAGAAAAATTTTATATAACTACAGCTATACCCTATGTTAATGCTCCTCCTCATATAGGTCATGCCTTAGAATTTATACAAACTGATGTAATAGCGAGATATCATAGACTTATTGGAGATGATGTCTTCTTTTTAACTGGCACGGATGAAAATGCTCAGAAAAATGTACTTGCAGCAGAAAAGAGAAATATATCTGTTAAAAAACTTGTAGATGCTAATTCGGCGAAATTTCAAAAAGTGCTGAAAATATTACAAATATCCAATGACGGGTTTATAAGAACTTCTGATGAAAATAGACATTGGCCTGGTGTAAAGGAGCTTTGGAAAAGATGTCGAGAAGCTGGGGATATTTATAAGAAGAAATATACTGGCCTCTATTGTGTAGGATGTGAGGCTTTTGTTAAAGAAAAAGATTTGAAAAATGGTTTATGTCCAGAGCATCTTAAACCACCAGAAAAAGTAACAGAAGAAAACTATTTTTTCAGGCTTTCAAAATATCAAAAAAAGTTAGAGGAGTTAATTGAAAAAGATGTTATAAAGATTATTCCTAAGACTAGGAAAAACGAGGTAATGAGTTTTATAAGGTCTGGTTTAGAAGACTTTAGTATTTCTAGACCGACGAATCGTATGCGAGGATGGGGTATAAAGGTTCCCGATGACCCTACACAAACTATTTACGTATGGTTTGATGCTTTAACAAATTATTTAACTGGTCTAGGTTTTGGAACAAGAGATGATAATTTATATAAGAAGTATTGGCCTGCAGACATTCATGTAATAGGTAAAGGTATTGTTCGTTTTCATGCTGTTTATTGGCCTGCTATGCTGCTTTCGGCAGGATTACCTTTACCTAAATGCATTTTTGTTCATGGTTATGTTACTGTTGAAGGACAGAAAATGAGTAAATCGTTAGGAAATGTCGTTAATCCAATAGAGATGGTTGAAAAATATGGTGTAAATGCTTTAAGATACTATATGATAAGAGAGATACCCCCCTTCGATGATGGAGATTTCTCAGAAGCATTGCTGGTGAAAAGAGTTAATGAGGAGCTTGTAGGAAATATCGGTAATTTTATCTATAGAACATTGACCTTTATTTATAGATACTTTAATGGAATTATACCAAGGCCTGGAGAATTTATAGAAAGAGATAAAGAGCTTATAAAAGAAATTGAAAACTCTCCTAAAACTATTGGTAAATTGATAGGGGAGTTTAGATTAAAAAAATCTATACAGGAAATTCTTTCACTATCTGCTTCCGGAAATAAGTACTTTCAAGATAATAGACCATGGGAACTTATAAAGAGTAATAGGGAACGGAGTAATACTGTCCTATATATATGTGCTAATCTCTGTAGAACACTGTCAATACTCCTATATCCATTTCTACCAGAAGCTGCAGAAGATCTTTGGAATCAACTTAACCTAAAAGAAGAAATGGTTTGGAGAGACGCTGGCCTCCTTAAACTTAAACCCGGTCATAGGATAAATAAACCACATATCCTCTTTAAAAAAATAAAGTTAAGAAAATGAAAATAAGGCTAACTTCCTATATACTATTTTATTCAGCAATATTGATGTAATATTAGGAAAATTTTATATGAGGTTCTATTAGAAAATTTTAGGTGGTAATGTTGTCTAAAGTATACATTCCTCTAAGACTTTCAAAGGAGGATGCTAAGATTTTAGAGGAAGAGGCTAAGAAAGAAGGAATTGGAAAATCCGTTTTAGCTAGAATTTTACTTAAAAAAGCTCTTCGTGAAAGAATTTTGGAGAGAGCTATTAAGGAATATATTTCAGGTAGATGTTCTCTCGAATTTGCAGCCGAAATAGCTGGTTTCTCTCTAAGAGAATTCATAAGCGAGCTACATAGTAGGAATATTGTTTTAAAATATAGTCTAGAAGATCTTTTAGAGGATCTTAAAATGGCTGAAAAACTTGCAGAAGCTTAATGCTTCCTTCGATTCCATTCCCCTAATATATTTTGCTAAGGCCAGAAAAATCGAAATCCTGTTAAATCTATTTAATCCTATCATTGACAGAGAGGTTTACAGAGAAGCTGTTGAAAGAGGAATTAGTAAAGGTTTTAGAGATGTTTTATTAATACGTGATATTGTTAAATCTGGTAATATTAGAATTATTGATGTAAAGATTGATGTGAGTAAATATTTGAAAATATATAGAATCGGAAGAGGAGAAATTTCTACAATCTTTTTAGTTAAGAGAGGAGATGCAGATCTAGCCATAATTGATGATTCCTATGCTAGAAATATTGCTAAAAAATGGGGATAAAAGTTCATGGATCCCTTTTTATATTAAAATATGCTGTACTTAAAAAAATTATATCAAGAGAAAAAGCCTTTAAAATTCTTTTAGAGATGGTAAAAAATGGTTTCTATATTTCACCAGAAATCATCACATTTTTTAGGGAAGATTTAAGTAATTTGCAGACTATCTAATCAGAATATTATTAAGATATTAGGGAATAGAGTTTGACTGCTTAATACTAAAAATCTTAAGGTTGATATCAGTTAGGAAAACTATTTACCAATATATTCCTCTCGCTAATAAATGTTCTGGATAATCATATAATGCTTTAGTAAATCTTTATACCTTAATCATTTAATTTAAAAAGATTTTAGTATTATTATAAGTTTAACTATTATTGTGGTATTATGAGGATAGATTATGTTTCTTTTAACGATAAATTAGATAAATGCTATGTATATGTTTTTAATGATTCCCCGTATCCTGATAGAGTTTTGTCAATATATATTGATGGAGAAGACTATACTTCTGCTAGTAGAATTATTGATAAAGAACTTGATGCTAGGAAAAAGGGGTTGATAATTATTTCCAAAAACTTTATTGAAGGATCTATGATAAATATCTCTATTAAAGGAGAGAAAAAAAGTGCTATGGAAAGAGTTAGGGTTTTAAAGCCATTTTTCCCTGTTGGATGCTATGGTGGTTCAACCATTCTCAGGAAAAGGGAAAATATTATGGAGGCTATTGAACTCGGATTTGATACAATTGTTGCTGGAGTAAATGAACTCGATATGGCGGATAAATATGATTTTAAGGTTATAACATCTCTTCCAACAGTTGAGAAAAACGGTGAAAGTACTGTTAATTTAGATTTGGTTGAGAAATATAAGACTCATAAATCTCTGCTTGCATGGTATATTATTGATGAACCAGATATTTGGGAGCTTATTGGAAAAGTTCCTAGAGGGTGGACTGAGAAATGGACTAAATATATGAGAAATATTGATCCTATACATCCAACATATATTGTATTATGTAATGATAGAAAGTTTGAGATATTTGCTAAGACTCCAGATATTCTTGCTGTAGATCCATATCCAGTATCTAGACTTCCATTAAAATATGTTTCTGACATGGTTTTAAAGGCGAAATTAGCTTCGAATCCACGTCCGCTTTGGCTTATTTCCCAGGCATTTAGACATGGGCGGCCACCTCTAGGAGGTTATTGGGGATGGAAACGGTTTCCTATGCCTGAGGAAGAAAAAATTATGATATATTTAGGGCTTTCATATGGATGTAAAGGTGTAATATATTTTACATATGGTTCCTTTATAGATGTTAGACATGATCCCGTCGAAGGTTTAGATTCGAGGCATAGAGATTCGATAAGATTGAAGCGCGGTATTGCCGGACTTTCGGGAGAACTTCATGCCTTAGGAAAATTACTACCTCTGGGAGATGTCTATGGAGATTATTGGGATATAAGATCTACATCCGGTTTAATTGAAGTTAAGATGGCTATGATTGGAAACTTTGCTTTTATAATATTTGTAGTAAATCATAACTATATTTCAGGTGAATATGATTTTAAAATAAATCCGGTAAATAATGTTGAGATAAAGTTTAGACTTCCCCATTGGTTTGAGATAAATGATTGCTTTACTATAACTAGTAGAGGATTTGATGATATAAATGTTAGAAGAAACGGGAGAGATTATGTAATTAGATTGGAGAAAATCGATACCGCTATGCCGATAGTACTTGCATCAGATGAGAAAACTAGGAATAGGATGTATAATGAATGGAGACAATGGAGACGATTCTAATTTAAATAGAATAAATTTATTTCTTCTCTTAATAAAGAATTTATGCTGCACATAGGTATCTGGATATAGCTATATCTATCCCGGAAATCTTAGTAGGAAAGAATTTCTATAATGCATATAACACAATTATATAGTAAAGTATATTCTAAACCTTCATTAACCATTTCCATAGTGGTATAAATTTGATCCTTTCCCCCTTAAACTTTATCTCATCCTCGTAGTCCCATGTAACAACTAATAAATCCTTGCAATGTAACAAGTTACTAGCTTTAATCAGAGATCTCAACTCACGCCTCTCAACTTCGTCTAAACCTGATGCATAAGTTACCTGTATCAATTGCCTTATTATTGTTCCCTTCTTGATGATAAAATCTACTTCATGTTGCTGGTAGTCTTTAAAGTAGAAGATTTCTTTATTTATCTCTAGTCCTGATTTTATTAATTCTAGAAATACGAAGTTTTCCATTAATTTTCCGATATCTTCTTTTCCCTCTAAGAATGAGTAGAATCCATTATCAACTAGATAAACCTTGGGAATACTCATTTCAATTTTCCTTAGACTTTCTTCATATTTTTTGAGGAAGAAGGCAAACTGCACGTCTTCTACAACTTTTTGGAAATTATAGAGAGTGCTTCTGGCTACCTTTATTCCCTTTGATTTTAGACTTCTAAAGACTTTGTTTACGGAAAATTCTTTTGAGAATGATGAGATAAGGTTTCTGAGGAAAAACTCTAGATCGAATCTCTCCCTGATTCCATATCTTTCCATTATATCTTTATAGATTAGAAGGTCGAAATATTCTCTAAAAAATCTAAATGGAGGAATATTTTCTAGAACTATGTCTGGGAAACAACCCCTTTTTAGGCATAGATTTAAGATATTTTTTATCTTATTAACTGTATATAGATCCAGTAAGTCGCTCTTCCTTACTTTAAGGTTGTTGAATATTAAGACTTCTTTAAATGAGAGTGGGAAGATGTTGAAAGATATACTTCTTCCTCTAAGCTGTGTTGCTATTTCTTTGCTTAATAACTTAGATGAAGAGCCTGTAATAAAAATAATATACCTTTTTTTCTCATAAAGATGATATACAACTTTCTGCCAGTTTTCTAAAGCCTGAATTTCATCTAAAAAGATATAAAGTGGTATATTACCATAGATTTGTTGATGGAAAAAGGGTATTTTATATGGATCTTCTGTTAAAAGTATTTCCTCAAAATTAATGAATAAATACTCGTGACCTTTAAGCTTATTTCTCTTGATAAAATAATATAGGAAATAAGTTTTCCCGGCTCTCCTCGGACCTATGATTGAAACTATAAAATTTTTGTTTGGAGAAAACATCAACTTTCTTGGCTTTACATCTGTCTCATCTATCTCTCTCTTCCGTGTTACTAAATATTCTTTAAGTTCCATGTTACTTAATTAGTAAACTTTCTATATAAAGTTTTCCTATATATTGATAAATTTTAAAGCATATTTGAATACAGAAATATTACCTTTGCTTCTCCCATAATTTTATCGACCAGATCCTTTACATAAATATGTAGCTATAGATTTTTCCAGCTTTATAAATTATTATTTTAAAAGACCTGCCAATATGTTTAAACCTTATTTTTGCAGCCTATTGTAAAACAATATTTTGAGTAATATCATCGGGAACCGCAAAAAGAACCCTTGAATATTTACTTAAATTTTTAAATATATTTCTAAATATCTGAAAATTATTATTTAATCCGATCTCAATCTCTACAGGTATTTTATTCATAGCTAAAAAATGATTACCATCTTCTCTATATTTTAAATTCTCCTCCAAATATTCATAGCTAAAAATTTCTTCAAAACTCCTTGAACTCGAAGATAGTTTTACCTTCTCCATCTTAAACCTACTTACTATTATATTATGTAAGGATATTCTTCAAATGTTTCCTTTCCAAACCATTCTCTTAAATCTTTGTTAAAGGGTAATGCTAATTCCTTCTCTATGAGTTCTTGAGCCTGCTCTAAGCTCTTAGTTCTATGATCTGAAAGGATTATGTATAAAAGGATTTTTCTATCTCTCTCAATAAACGACTGAAGACCTAGCTCCATTGGTATAACATGTGTTTTAATAATATGTCGCGTGAGAAATTTAGGTAGCGATTTTACATGTAATGGATGTACCCCATTACCGTCAATTATAGCCGGCACTTCTACCACTACATCATCCTCTATACCTTCTATGCAACCTCGATTAGGCACATTAACTTGGAATATATCTTTATGATTGTTAACTATAGCATCTATTATTGGTATATGCTGTTCTCCGCTGAATTTAGGTGGAAGCTTATCTGTTATCGGCTTTGATGATTCCCTAAGTCTTTTCATCTCATCAAATCGTTCGCCTAAACGTTTGAGATAATAATTCCATCCTATCTCGGAATCAAAACCCCCATACCTATTGAACCATCTCTTTTTAGTTTTTAGGTCAGTGTGAAACCACCAAGCCCCCGCAAATCTAGGCGTATCTCCAACAGGGAAAAGCCCGAACATTCTATATAGAAATACTGATGCAGGAGACATCTGAACATCCATAGGTTCTCCTTTCCATTCTTCCCAATACTTCTTCGCTCTTTTCTCTATCCACTCATCTATTAGTGGATAGGCATCTTTACCTTTATATAGGAAATCCGTTAACCATATGCAATGATTTATTCCTACAGCCTGAAACTCTATTTTCTTTGAATCTAGACATAAAACTTCAGCAATTCTATAGACTCCATAGTGACCGTGACACAGACCAATAACTTTAATTTTAGTTTCTCTAGTCATAAGCGTGCAACCGTCGAAAACGGGATTTGAGGCTTGAATGAGCCATGCATCTGGACAAATGTCTTCCATATCCCGTGCAATCTCAAGCATAAGCTTTAATTGACGGAAATATGTTCCGATAGTGTAGTATCCGGTGCCAGAAAAGCACATCATCCCTCTATAATATCCATACTTCTCTTCTAGCTGCCTTTCTTGCTCAGAGGCCTTATGACCACCGGAGAGAGCTGTATTAATCACAAAGTCAGCGTCTTGTAAAGCTTTTCTCCTATTCAATGTTTTTTCGAATGCTAAGTCTTTTCTTCCTAATTCCTCCGCATATCTTCTAGCAAGGCTATAAGCAATATCAAGCCTCTCTTCATCAACATCCATAAAGCAGATTTTACTTCCTCTAAGGCCTTCATTTAAACAAATATCTCTCAATAGCTTTAGAGAGAAAACGGCACTTCCCGCCCCTATGATACATATTTTAATACTCATCCAGTTTCACCATTACCCATTATATTATATAATCATATATTTGACTCCATATTTTTTGCATAGCTTTTTAGATTTTTCTTCAAGTGTTCTCTGATACTCTTTATTTGGTTGATAAAATATTTTATATAATTGTCTATATTTTGATAATAGTTGTGGAAAATGGTTTTCTAGGACTCTATAGTAAAGCTTTTTACCGATGCCGAATAATGTTAATGCCCCTATAAATATATAGTCTGCATTATATTCTTTTGCTGTTTTAACGAATTCCTCTAATGCTTCATCGCTATCTGAGATGAATGGTAGTACTGGGATAAATGCGATACCTGCATGGAATCCTTTATCCTTCACTTTCTCTAAAACTTTTAATCTATCCTTAGGTTTAGGTGCATTTGGTTCAAATATTCTTGCTATATCTTCATCTAATGTTGAAAGGGATATTGTTATGAATACGCCGTGATTTATTTTGTCCTCTAGATCTACTGGTAGAAAAGCGTTTTCATCGATTTTCTTCAATAAATCTAGGTCTCTTAAAATTAAAGTTGATTTTGTACCACAATGTACTGGAAATCTATATCTAGCAATAACTTGGAGACATTTTCTAGTCACCCTATATTTTTCCTCAATATACATCCATGGTTCTGTTGCAGAGCTTAATGCAATGAATCCATATTTTCTCTTTCGAGCATATCTTCTAAGACTTTTCTCAAGTAGTTCAGGGGCATTTATTTTTACTGCCAGTTCTCCCCTCATGTTTTCTCCATACTTGCTTCCACGAATATAGCAGTAGATACAATTAAACTCGCATAACTGATATGGATTTAGAGAATAATCGTCTAAAAACCATGTATCTCTTTTTTTATGCCTATTTAAAATTACTTTAGCATAGATTTCTTTAACCAAAATTCCACCACATAATAATTATGAACTAGCTTTTCAACATATATTTTTTCCATGCATTCCATGCAGGTTTTTCATCTCCATTATTTTTAAGTAATCCGAGCGATCCCTGCCACTTTAGAAAGTTTCTTCCATCCACAGTTTCTATATTTATATTAAAGCTTTCAGCAATCTGTTTATTTAATTTTTCTGAAATATCGTAGAGAAGAACCCATGATATAAATTCAATTCTATCTCCATTTTTCCTGGCTACATCGGATAACCTTTTAATATATTCAACTTGCTTATCTTCACTCCCCTTAGGTCCATTAGAACTCCATCCTGTTTCTGTTATAGCTATTCTTTTATCTGGAAATAGCTTAAACATTTCATTAAAATATTTTTCTGTATCCTCTACATTTAAGTTTGCATGATCTCCCTCAATATATATTGTTAGGACAGCTATATCCCCTATCCCCACAATATTTTTTAATAAACCTATTTCATTATAGTTTCTAGCTATATGATATGCGCCTACAACTCCAACTTTAATTTCGCTGTCAATTGACTTTATTTCAGAAAATATTTCTCGACAAAAATTTCGGAATGATTCTGCTTGCTCTGGATGAATATGAAGATAGCAGTTAACTTCATTTCCAATAAATAAATATTGTATTTGCTTAGGATACTGTTTTAGCAATTCTCTTATAAATAATTTAAATGTATGGAGAAAACTAGAATCATCGAATCCCTTAAAGTCAAGGTCTTGTGGAAATAATCCCAACTTATTTGTACGTATTATTTCTATTATTAATGCGCATTTAAATTTCTGTTGCTTGGTTTTTAAAATTCTATAGTTAATGAAACTCCAGTCATATTTTCCTATAAATGGTTCAACCCTACCCCATTGTACACCCCATATAGCTATACTCATACCTCCCTCCCTAGCTTTTTTAAAAGCTTCGGTAAAACCTTTATCATTCCATTCAGGCTCACCTTTGGGAAATATCCGTGTACCTAATGATACGATAGACTTCATCTCCATCTTCCTTTGATAGATATAGGCTAGAGAAAAAATGACTAAAATCGATCCTAGAACTATAAATATAACTCTCTTTAACATAATATATCACTAAAATATAGATGTCAATAATATGTTTTCATTATTAATATTTAACGAATAAATATGTGAGGAATATGGATAACCATAGTAAGCCATCTAACATTCGTTCACTAATAAAGTATGATGGAAAGCTATGGGGTATATGCTATCTATCTATAGATGACTTTGAAAACGAATTATCAAAACTTGGTGAAATATTAGATTATATAGAGGAAAACTATGGGAAAATAGTAGCTATTATTCCAAATATAGGTTTAACGTCTACCAGCATTATTCTAGGTACATCGTTTCAAGGAGTAAAAGGATTTGCAATAATATATAATAAATATGTATCTAAACATCAATAAATATACAGGTAATAGTGATCAATGTTTAATAGATGATAAATACTATAAAATGTAGTAGGTATTGTATAAATATCAAGATAAATTATCCTTAACTAGATCAACATTTCATTAAATTACCATTATGTGAGAAAATGATCGGCGTCTTAATAGACAATGAATATTGTAAAAAATGTGGTAAATGCTGCTTAAATACTGAGATGATACTTACTCCATCAGATATAAGAAGGATTTCATCTAAAGGTTACAATGTAGATGAATATAGCTATTATGATGGAAGATTTTATCGATTAAAAAATATTGATAATCACTGCTATTTTTATGATATCGAAAATGGTTTATGTAAAATATATGGTTATAGACCTATAGGATGTAGACTCTATCCTCTAATATATACCCTTGGAAAGGGAATAACAGTTGACAAAGATTGTCCTCAAGCAGATAAAATTGGTAAAAAGGATATTGAGAGAAATAGAAAGGTATTTGAAAGGATATTAAGGGAATTGAATATCGAGTAAAATTATTTCAACATATTTTGTATAATTGTAGCTGAGATAATTAATATTAGACCGATAAAGTTGATGGAAATATTTTCTCACCTATAACTAGATGTATTATTAATAAGGATAAAAATGATGCAAAATATATTAGATTGACTATTCTTGCAGTAGACTTAGAGCTTCTCAGAGCTGTAAGCCATAGAGTAAATGTAATGCTCATCTCAAATAATCCTACATATATGCATCCAAGGATTTCGATAAGATTCATATTGAAAATATTGGAGAATAGGATAACAGTTAGGAATGAGAAAAATAGTCCAAATGCAAAGTTTAGGAAAAGTCTTATAGGTTTGGTAAAAAATTGTAATTAAAAGTTTGGTAAGCTTAGCTTTGAAAAGGATATTGATCCTCAGGTGGCTGAAGGAGTTATAGATTGAATCCTATGGTCCAGTATATATTTCGCCTCAACTATATTCTATACTATCTTATAAGTTTAAGAGTATAGGCTTATTAGAACTAATAGAATAATTGAACAATACATTTTAAATGAAATTAAAACAAATATATAAATCTCTTTTTTAAATAATATTATTATGGTGAATAAATGAGTGAAATAGTTAAAATTCTTGAGAGAAGAATTTCCGTTATCCAAGATAAAATCGAAGATCTTAAGAAGATTCCTTCTGAGAGAATTATTCAATCGCGTATATCTCCAAGTGGTAGAGGAGCATTATATCAGCTTAGAAAGGCATTTTATGCTACTCTTGGTAAAAAATATGATAAAGATCTGAGTATAAATGAGTGGAAGAAAGTTGCTGGAAAACTTGTTAAATTTATAGGTGATAAAGGTCTTCAGAATATACCTACTAAAATAATTTTAGAATATAATATTGAGGAGAGTAATGGTAGGAAATATATAAAATTTAGTAGAGGATGGATAATATATTTTCAAGTCGAAGATATTGAGAAATTGGATTTAGAAGGTATTGAAGCGCTAGCTGTAGAGGAAATGGAATAAATTTTTTAATCTATTTTTCAACAATTTAAATATGTCTCTGAAATATGTTGAGAATAGCTTAAGTAGAGTTGATGATAAAACTATTTCATTTAAATTAATGAATAATTATGCAAGTGGCTCTGCAACAATTGATGGTAAGATACTTTTAGATGGAATAGATGTGACAAAATATACTACTGCAAAATTGGCTGGACAAAGTATAACAGTTGGAGAAAATATGGATATTTATTCTGAATATGGAGATATAATTGAATTCATTATATCATTGGACAAGGAGATAGAGAGAGGTAAACATAAAATAGAGGTTGAAATGAAGATAAAGTATCCTATCTGGGCTACACTTAGAAGTGAATTCGAAGGAGAAGTATAAATTCAAAATTTGTTTAGATTTCTATGTTAAAACAATTTCTCTATAAAGTTCTTTTAGAGAAGATTGGGGATAAGAAAGAATGTAGCATAGATAATATTGTTGAAGAAATAGATATTGATAAAAGAAGACTTGTAGATGAGTTAAAGAAGCTTAATGGTATATTGGTAGATAAAAATAAAGTTATTTTAAAAGATAAACTCACATTTACAATTAGTTTAATGAAAAATGGAGTTTCACTGGAAACTATATTATTAAACCTTGGATGGAGAGATATGGAGGATATAGTAGGAGAAATTTTGAAAAAACATGGATATAACATTGTTAAAAATTTTAGATTTAAATATGATGACAAAAGGTTTGAGATAGATTTATTAGCTGAAAAATTGGATGAAAGATTAATTATAGAGTGTAAGAAATGGAGACATCTAACTCCATCGATGGTTGTAAAAATAGTTGAAAAACATTTGCTAAAGGCAAAATATTATATAAAATATATTGGAGGCCCTCGTCTAGATAATAGAAATATCAAGTATAATATTCCTATAATAGTAACGTCCTTCGAGGCCCCTATGAAAATATATAACGGTGTCCCGATAATATCTTTGCATAGATTTAACAACTTTTTACTGGAGTATAAGTTATACATGAATTTATTGAATATTATATAATTTTCTAGAGAACGTATGAGACGTCCAATTTGCAATCCATATATAGGCTAATCCTATATATGGATTGCGGGGTGGGTCTGCACCCGGTTATCCCTCATCGGGATTATTTTGTAGTTTTACGTTTGAAGGTATTTTTACGCCACACTTCCTCGCAATGTTCAGTGCTCCGACTACATCTGCATTCATATCCCTACCACATCTTTTGCAGTAAAATAGTCCTCTATACATTCTACTACCCCTTACACAGCATATTGGATAGTATGATGATTAGAAGGCTTAGGGAGCTTAGGGATGGCACCCTGCCATTGATCAATTATATTTTTATATTGCTAATTAAATTGGTAAAGCTTTAATATAAATTTACATTATACTCATTATTGTGAGACTATGACATATAAGATTGGTGAAAGTCAACTTGAGTTTCTAAAAAAGGTTTGTGAAGCATTCGGCCCCTCAGGATTTGAGAGGGAAGTCTTAAAGATGTTTAGAGACTATATTAAACCATATGCTGATAACATATTAGTAGATAATTTAGGTTCACTTATAGGTGTAAGAAAAGGTAGTTCGGAGAGACCGAAGATATTGATTGCTGGACATGTAGATGAGGTAGGCTTTATAGTTACAAGTATAAATGAAAAGGGATATATTACATTCACAACTCTGGGAGGATGGTTTGACCAGGTATTATTGGGTCAGAGAGTAGTTATAAAGACTAGAAATGGATACGTTCATGGGGTAATAGCATGTAAACCTCCTCATCTATTAAAAGATGAGGAGAGAGGAAAGGTAATTAAAAGAGATAGGATGTTTATAGACGTAGGTGCTACCGATAAAAAAGAGGTAGAAAAGCTTGGAGTAAGAATAGGAGATCCGATTGCTCCATGGTCTCCCTTTACAAAAACGGCATTAGAAAAAACTTTTTTCGGTAAGGCATTTGATGATAGACTTGGAGCATTTATCTCTGCTGAAGTCTTACGATATCTAAAGGAAAATAATGTAGAGCATCCAAACACTCTATATAGTGGGATGACCGTACAAGAGGAGGTTGGTTTAAGAGGTGCAGCAACAACCTCATGGGTAGTAGATCATGATGTAGCGATTGTTGCAGAAGTAGATATAGCTGGAGACGTCCCTGGCATAACTCCATCGCAGGCGCCTTCAAAGCTTGGAAAGGGTCCCTCAATACTTACATTTGATGCGTCAATGATACCCAATCAAAGACTAAAGGAATTTATTATAAGGATTGCCGAAGAGAATAAGATTCCATATCAATTATCTATCGTGGCTAGAGGTGGTACAGATGCTGGTAGATTCCATTTATATAAGTCTGGTAGACCGAGCATCGTCATAGGCGTACCCACAAGACATATACATTCACATGTAGGTGTATTTCATATAGATGATCTTGAAAATGCTATAAGATTATTAATAGAGGTTGTAAAGAATTTAAATGAGGAGGAGGTTAAAAAGCTTACAAGTCTAGATTAGATCCCATGGAAATATAGGACATTCGTCAGTCTCAATGTAATAGGCATCTATATTAAATTTACATTCAGTCTTTTTTACAATAGTTGCTGTCTTTATACTAATATTATCTCCAAGAATTTTTACAATGTTTATTGCAGTATTTATTGTCTCACCTGTTCTTACAAGATCATCTACAATCAGTATATTGCCTTTTAACAGGCCGCAAATACTCTTTAAAACTACAGGTTTTCTATATATTTTTCTGGGAGGCTTCTCATCAGAATATTTTCTTATATCTAGTATTTCAAGCCTACATCTATATTTTTTACTTAAAAGTACTGCAGGTATTATTCCAGACCTACCTATACCTATAACAATATCTGGATGAAAGCCATTTAATATTTCAACTATTTTCCTAACAGCCTTAACTATATCATTCCAAGAAATCTTTATCAATATTGTTCCCCATTATTTTAGTAATATGATTTTATTTAAATGTGGTGATATAAATTGTCAAGCCAAGTTGAGAGAAAATATTTAATACTATTGTCATTAGCTATAATTAATGATGCAATAGATTTACTTGGATTATTAAATCAATTACTGGAGACGATTTTAGACGTATTTACAGCAGCGTTAATATGTATAGTCTTAAATGAATTAAATCCATGGGTATTTATACTCGCTGCAATAGACTTAGTTCCAGGAATAGATATAACTCCCTTCTGGACAATATATATTTTATATAGATATGTTATTGAGAAAATTCAGGGTGGATCACGTTTGAGGATTAGGGTTGAATGATTTTAAAGCTGATACAAGATTTCTAAGCTTATTTATCGATATATTATATGCATTGGGAACTCCCTTTAATCCACGAAATCCGCAATCTCCCTTAACTATATATAATCTTTCACCATATAGTTTATAGGCTTTATCAATATATTTTAATATTTCTTCAACACTCTCTACACGACTGTTCTTCGAGGATATACAACCAACACTAATATATTTACCATTTTCCTCAAGCATTTTAAAGCTATATGTCTCAAAATTTTCCGGACTATCCTTATATTCATGATCCAATATGTTTAGATGAGTTTTTAATAGTATCTGTGCAAGTCTTGGAGAGATCCTTCCACATACATGTGTTCCGATCATCTTAGAACATTTTTCAGCTAAAAAATTATAGTATTCAATTATATCTAAAGCTTTATAATTAAATAGAATTCTTCTTCCCCCAATCATCATTGATAAGACTGGCTCATCTATGATTATCAAATAATACCCTAGTCTAACAAGATTATTAATAATGTTTTTAACATATCTTGAAAGATCTTCTAAAACAATATCCCTATTTTTTAGCAATGAATTAAATAGGCTAGTATTTTCTTTATCTAGATATATTTGAGATGCCAGTGTAAAAGCTCCTGTAACCGGTGCTCTAAGCAAAATTTTTCCACCATATTTTTCATACATATTTGAAATTAGATATATTTCCCGGGGAAGTCTTTTCGGTAGAACATCTAGTCTTTTGCCACTCCATACATATATATCTCCATATTTATGTAGAAATCCTGTTTCAGCTAATGGTTCTAAAAACATTTTTACGAAATCTCTCAGCTGTGGATATGGTATAATATCGATTCCGATATTAACCATATCTTCAAATGCTTTTACTACATTTTTGTCGGAATATTCTATTGGAAAACTTCCTACATGACTTGAATAAATCATTGTAAACCCCGAGCATTAAAGATTTTAGTACTTTAAAATATATTAGTTTTGGTGAATATATGTCTCTACCTAAAATTGTTGGAGGACTGGCTTCTCTAGCATATTTAAGAAACAGTAGGGTTAAAAGGGTTTCAAGCTGGGATAGAACTGGAGGTAATAGAGATTTTATAGTTGTAAAGCCTGGAGACACTGCTTCTCTGGCGAAGATAAAGGGTACTGGAGCTATTAGACATATATGGATAACTATCTCATGCCCAGATAAATATTATCTTAGGAAAATATTGTTTAGAGCATATTGGGATGGTGAAAATAAGCCTAGTATTGATACCCCTATAGGTGATTTCTTCGGTATAGGTCATGGAATTGCAAAGCATTTTATCTCGTTACCTTTAACCATGACAACCGATAAGGGATTTAACTGTTACTTTCCCATGCCCTTTAGGGATATGGCCGAAATAGAGATAGTAAATGAATGTGATACAAATATAGGAGCATTCTATTATCATATAGACTATGAACTTTATGATAGACTTGAAGAAAATGCTATATATTTTCATGCGAAGTGGAGAAGGGAGCTTGTAAAATCAGAGCAGACTAAAATAAATTTGACTGGAGAGAAAAATTATTTAATATTATATGCTGAGGGAAAGGGACATTATGTTGGATGCGTTATGAGTATACATGGTCTTAGACCTGGATGGTGGGGTGAGGGAGACGATATGATATTTGTTGATGGAGAAAAATGGCCTCCCTCTCTTCATGGAACAGGTACAGAGGACTATTTTAATGCGGCATGGGGATTTAATAGAGAATTTTATGGAATATTCCATGGATTTCCGTTAAAGGGTTCTAGAGACTGGACTGGATATCATTCGATGTATAGGTTTCATATAGAGGACCCGATAACGTTTACAAAGTCTATTAAAGTTACGATTGAGCATGGTCATGCAAATGATCGAGGAGATGATATATCTAGTGTAGCATATTGGTATCAAACTGAACCGCATATAGATTTTTCTCCAATGCCTAAACCTGAAGATAGAATTCCATTACCACTAAGAACTCCCTCAGAAATTATTGAAGATATTATTAAAGATATTTCAGTTGACCAGAATATTAGGGATAATTATTGGAAATATGTTCATTGGTTAAATTCTATAATTAATGAACAATTATCTATTCCAAGGAATGTTAGAGATGTTTTAAACAGTATGACTAAACCTATGTGGATGAAACTAATAAAATTGGAGAAAGAAGAAAATATAAGAAGAGGATTGATAGAGATATATGAATCTGTTTTAAATTCATTTAAGAAAAACGGAAAATAAGTTATTTACTTAATTTTTTAATATTTTCCTCTAGCTTCTTAAGTCTCTCCTCATATCTCTTTTTTAACGCCTTATATTTTTTCTTACCAATCTTCTTCTTTTTCTCCTCAAGCTTCGTTAATTTTCTCTCTAAAAGCTTCTTTTCTCTAATAAGTCCCTTCAAGGATCTGGGAACCTGTTTCTCTATCTTCTCCTCCTTCAATTTTACATCCCTTTTCTCCTCTTTCTTCTTTATTGGCTTAGGTCTTTTAGGGATCTCCTTATAAGATATATATGCAGCATATAGGAATAAGATGGAAGATAGAATTGGAAGGTAAAAACCATATCCATAATATGCAAACCTCATACCTATATCATATGCATAGCCAAGTATTAGTTTAATATCCTTATTCATCAAAAATATATCAAATAGAGGTATAGTAGTGAGAACAGAACATATAATATAGCTAAACATATATATTTCTCTAGCGTAAAAATTATTTCTAGCATACATTACTAGAACCGATATTAGAAAAGATATATATAATAGATAGAATGTGGGATGGGCTGCAGCTATAGTTCTACCATTATATGGTTGTATTCCAATTAAATATATCTCCACATAGATCCATGGCAGAAAGAAGGATGCAATAGATATTATTCCTGCAATAACTCCTATAATCTCATATTTTATTAATTTTTTCATCCTAACACCCTAAGATATTTTTCCACCAAGCTTTCCTAATAATTCTTTAAGTTCAGCTACAGCCTTGCTAACATTTTTATCGGCCTCACTCCTACTTTTACCGAATGAAGTTACATGTATTGTTATGATCAGCTGACCAAGCTCACTACATCTAGGATGACTCTTTATATAAACATTTCTAAATCTATCCATGACATCTTTAACTATAGGTGCAATACCTGATTCAGGTAGACCCTTACATGTCAATTCCGCCTCACTATAATAGTATTTTGACGCCCTCTTCTTCAAAATATTGATTACCTCAAAGTCGAACATAACCTTCATCTCCACCGGTACACCAGGTAGAGAAATTATATAGGTATCATTTACTTTCAAAAATATTCCGGGAGCTGTACCTGTATGATTTTTTATTGGAATAGCATTTTCTGGTAATTTAGCCATCTTTATTCTGGATTCTGTTAATTTCCATCCCTTTCTCACGTATTTTTCTCTGACCATTTTGAGTGCATCCTCATTTATAACAAGCTTTTTATTAAATGCTAAGGCTAATCCTTCAGAAGTCTTATCATCAAAGGTTGGTCCTAACCCACCAGTAGATATGACTATGTCTATATTTTTATTTACAGCTTCCCTGAAAGTTTCAGCTATATCATTTAAATTATCTGGAATAACTACTATTCTATTAACATTATATCCAAGTAATGTAAGTCTTCTAGCAAGCCATGAGGCATTGGTATTTATAATTTTACCTATAAGTAACTCATTTCCAATGGTAATTATCCATGCACTATACATCTTCATATACATCACTCCATCTATTCACTACTATTTCGACCCTATATAATAATGAAGTAATATACATATATTAAAATAAATTAATAAACTTCTATAAAATATATTATGGGGATAAACTATGTTTGAATTTAATCTACCAACAAAAGTTATTTTTGGAATAGATTGTTTAAACATGGTTGGCGAAAAATCCGAAAGATATGGTTCAAAAGCATTAATAGTGACAACTAAAGGAGGTTCGATGAAAAGATACGGATATCTTGACAAAGTTACAAATTCGCTTAAAGAAAATAACATTAAATATATCATCTATCCAGAGGTATCTACAAATCCTACGACAGAGATGGTCGATAAAGGTGTAAAAATAGTACTAGAGAATAATATAGATTTTATAATAGGTCTTGGAGGAGGTAGTGCAATAGATACAGCAAAAATGATAGCCGCTGTAAGTGAATCGGGTGGAAAAGCCTCAGAATATTTGATGGGAAAGGAAATAGAAAAAGCATTGCCAATTATAGCCTTATCTACAACCCATGGAACAGGTAGCTCGGTAACACATTATGCCGTACTTACAGATAGAAAATTGAATGCAAAAAGAGGGATTGCAAGCAAACATATTTATCCTAGAATGGCTTTCCTGGATCCTTCTACAACCCTTACACTTCCATTAAATCTGTCTATAGCTACGATGATCGATGCTTTAAGCCATGCTGTAGAAGCATATGTAAGTAGAAAGGCAAATAACTTCTCTAAACTTTTTTCAAGAGAAGCTATCAGAAATATCTTTATATATGGTCGAGATATAGATAGAAATCTCAAGAACATTGATGTCAGAGAAAAACTTATGTGGGCAAATTTATGCGCCGGGATAGCTATAGATATAGCTAGAACTACGGCTGCACATGCATTAGAACATTCGATAAGCGCATATTATAACATTCATCATGGATATGGGTTAGGTATAATACTTTACTCATGGGCAAAGGTCTCTAGAAAATACGCTAAAGACTTATTTGCTGAAATGGCTCCCCTTTTCAATATACATATTGATGATATAGATGAAGCTTCATTTAGATTTGTAGAAGCCTTAGGGAGATTTGTATATGATCTCGGTATAAAGGATAGGTTAAGTGATATAGGTATGACTTTAAAGGACATAGATAGGATAATTGATAATGCAATAGAATATGGGAAATATAATATTGATAACAATCCAGGAAAACTGGATAAAAAGGATTTGAGAGAAATACTTGTAGAGGCATTTTAGCGAGATATCTGATGACATGTATCGGATTTATAATTTTATTAGGAAATTAATTTTTTATATTATTAATTGATTAAAATTGTTTATTAATTGATTAAAATTGTTATGAACATTTTTTATACCACGAATGGATTAATGGTCGACTCTAGCTTATTAAATAAACCTTCATATTATTTTAGTGTATATTCTGCTAGGAAATTTCTTAGAAAGAGAGATTTCTTACATTATGGTTCACAGCTTGTTCCTGAGAGATTGGGAAGTGAGACATGGAGTATGGCATGGGCATATATTAGGGAAATAGACGACATTATAGATAGAAATATAGGTTGTGATAAACAGTTAGATATATTGTCGAGAGAATGGAGTATATATAAGGATATACTTGATGGAAGTAGTTTAAAGGTTTATGAAGAAAGGATTTATATAAGACATTTATGGATGACTCAGTTTCTAGAAAATCTTTTTAAATATTATGATTCAGAGGAACAGAAGATTGTATTAGACTCCATTGAAAAATTGTATAGAAGCGCTGTCTTAGACTCTAAGCGGAGGGGAAAAGTTTTACCACTACATAAATTGTTATACCTGACTAAGCTTAAAGCTGTCTACTTCTTTAAAATATTCTTTATTTTAGGTAGATTAAATTTAAATCATTATATGGATAAGATCTCTGAATTTCTTGGAATGGGATTAGGTTTATTGGATGATTTAATCGACTTGATATATGATTGGAGGATAAATTATATAAATGTAAGTCTCGAGGAGTTAAGGTCTGCAGGATTAAATGTTAATGACAAACACTTACTAAGCAAAATTTTATCGAATAAAGATATCTTTTGGAAAAAGAGTTTACAGATACTAAGAGTTCTTCTATCAGCGAGAATACTGGCTTTACAGGTGAAAGATCCCATTGCTAGAAATCTTGTTTTAAGACTTACCGAAGTTTTTGCAGCCCCTATTCTTCAAGGTAAACCTATACCCGGTTCAACCTATCTTTTTAGAGGTGGTAAAATATTGATGAATATCCTGCCTGAGGATGAGATGAAGGCATATGAAATTGGACATAAAATTGTTAGAAAAGTTTTAGCAATACCCCAAATATCACCGATGTTAGTAAAGTTTTGGATAAAGATTATTGGATAGATTTTCTTAAGTATCTATTAAACGGATGATTTTTCTCCAATCTAATTCCTCTATTTCTAGCAATATATCCTTCAATAGAATTTATTAGAGCTACGGATGGAAATACATATTTTGCTTTTCTAATGGCACCATATATTATTATATCTACCCCTGTAGACAAAATATATCCCAATATGCTTGAAACAAATAGTTTCTTCAACTCTCTATTTTCCCTAGCTCTCCACCAATATCCAATAACTCCTAAAGGAGCTATCGCTGTAGGATAATCTAACCTATTATGAAAAAGTTTTATAGTCTCCAGTGCTATTCCAATTCCAGGAATATCTAGTACTGTCGGCATTAAGATAATTTTATCGACACCATGTTTAGATAAAATTTTTAGAAAACCATTTTTAAGTAAAAATTCCATATGACCCTGAGGAAATGGGTTTCTAGGATTAAATGTCTGCACAATAAAATATTTTATACCATATTTTTTAGCTAAAAATATTTCTCTTTCATTAGATGTGTAGTTTAGAGAAGTATAAATAATTCTTTCCGTCAATAACCCATTCTCCCGAAGTTTTTCGAGGGATTTTATTCTAACCTCAGCTGTAGCTCCATTCAAAAGTATTGGTAAATCAGATATATCTGAGACGAATTCAACATATCTGGCTAACGCCTCATCGGTTTCTCCAAAAATATCTATCATTGCAGGAATACCTGTATCCTCTGAGAGAGATTCCTGAATATTTACTAAATTCTCCGCCACATTTCTTTCAAATAAACCTTTAATGGGATCTATTACAATTTTATGTTTCCTATAAAACATGCATCCTACAAGCACTGTAGGATATTGCCCCATTTTTCCTCCAATCCTTATATTACCTACAACATAAATATTCTTAGTCAAATATAATACACCCGATAAATTCGAAGATAAAAATTTAAATGATTAATGCTAATATTAATTTATCGGTGATATAGATGGTTGAAAAAATGAGATATGTTTTTCTTCTGTTTCTATTGATCAGCATGGTCTTCATAGAACTGACTGCCGTCCCCCCGCCAGCAGAACTAACCGCTGGAAAATATGCAGAATATGATATTAACTTTACCATGTCCAACACTGTATCTTTATCATTTACTGGAACCTTCAGATTCGAGGTTGAGGAAAGAACTCCATCATTAATGAAGGTATTGGTTACAATATCATTCCAAACACCATTCAATATTCAAATAAAGTTGAGATATAAGGTTAACCCGAATACTGGAGAAATTATAGATGTAGAAACTGTTCAGGGTGTAGGGAGAAGGCTTCCAAGAGAACTTATGGGAGGATTATCTATGGACGGATTCTGGATCAGTAAGGATGCTAATGTTGGAAGTACATTTAATATTGGTAAAACTACTGTAACGATCATTGGAAGTGAATCAGTTACAGCGGAGAATGAAGTAACATATGATTGCTGGAAGGCTGAGACATCTACACAGGGAGGAAAAATATACTATTACTTTGAAAAATCTACTGGACTACTTATAAAGCAGACCATGTCAACTTCCACTCAATATTTGACTGCAAATTTAGAAGTTATATTAAAGGATACAAATATAGTTTCAGCTGCACCCGGTATACTTGGTTTACTTGGATATATAAATGTTGGAGGAATGATGATACCAGTACTTCTATTAGTTGCAGTTATAATTGTAATAGTAGTTGTAGTAGTATTAGTTGTAGTTTTGAAGAAAAGAAAAGC